>JAEEGJ010002137.1_pt1 | contig 135899 bp, 106 predicted proteins | sample 8958761 | NCBI WGS metagenome assembly JAEEGJ01 (sample SAMN16246546, study PRJNA631951) | gut metagenome | biome: gut microbiome; feature: rumen; material: RS-attached | host: Bos | place: Iran: Karaj | collected 2018-10
ATTGCCGTAAACTGCGCTATCATGGGTGCTTCGCTGTTCATGCAGCAGCGCATCCTGATGGACCCCACCAATTCGCAGGCCATTACCAGCGTTTGGGATGCCATCGTCTATGGCTTCGGCTCTGGTATCGGTTGGGCGCTGGCCATCGTGGCTATGGGTGCCATCCGCGAAAAGATGCAGTACTCGGATGTGCCCAAGCCTCTGCAGGGCCTCGGCATCGTGTTTATCACCGTGGGCCTCATGGCTATGGCGATGATGTGTTTCTCTGGCTTAAACATATAAGAAATGAATGAAGTTATTAACTGAAACGTATTATTATTAAGAAACGAATGTGAATAATGAGAATAATTAATCCACGAATGAGAACGAATTATTATTTTAATGAGAATTATTATTCTAATTTGTGGCCAAAATTATTCTAATTATACTAATTCGTTTCCCCAAAAACAACAATTCGTTTCCAAAAAGAAAAAAGATAATTATGATACAATTTATTTCTTATAGTATAGGAGTATTCCTCCTGGTAATCATCTTGCTGGTGATTATCCTGTTGGTGGCAAAGAAGTATCTCAGCCCCAGCGGCAATGTGAATATTACAGTTAACGGTGATAAGGTGCTGAACGTTCCTCAGGGCAACAACCTGATGGCGACGCTCAACCAGAACGGCATCTTCCTGCCCTCAGCTTGTGGTGGTAAAGCCTCCTGCGGACAGTGTAAGGTACAAGTGCTTGAGGGTGGGGGAGAAATCCTCGACTCTGAAAAGCCTCACTTCACCCGCAAGCAGATCAAGGACCATTGGCGTCTGGGTTGCCAGTGCAAGGTGAAGGGTGACCTGAAGATTCATGTCGATGAGTCTATCCTGGGTGTCAAGGAGTACGAGTGTACCGTTATCTCTAACAAGAACGTGGCTACGTTCATCAAGGAGTTCAAGGTTCAGCTGCCTGCTGGCGAGCATATGGACTTCCTGCCTGGTTCCTACGCACAGATTAAGATTCCTAAGTTCGACTGCATCGACTACGATAAGGACATCGACAAGAGCCTCATTGGCGACGAGTATCTGCCCAGCTGGGAGAAGTTCGGTTTGTTCCCGTTGAAGTGTAAGAACCCCGAGGACACCATCCGTGCCTACTCAATGGCCAACTATCCTGCCGAGGGTGATGTGTTCATGCTCACCGTTCGTATTGCTACGCCTCCGTTCAAGGCCGACAAGAGCGGTTTCATGGATGTCAACCCGGGTATCGCCTCGTCGTACATCTTTTCGCTGAAACCCGGCGACAAGGTGATTATGAGCGGTCCTTTCGGCGACTTCCACCCGCACTTTGACTCGAAGAAGGAGATGATTTGGGTTGGTGGTGGTGCCGGTATGGCTCCGCTGCGCGCACAGATCATGCACATGACCAAGACGCTGCACACCACCGATCGCGAGATGCACTACTTCTATGGTGCCCGTGCGCTGAACGAGGTGTTCTATCTGGAGGACTTCCTGGGCTTGGAGAAGGAGTATCCCAACTTCCACTTCCACCTGGCTCTCGACCGTCCCGACCCCGCAGCCGATGCCGCTGGCGTCAAGTACACCCCGGGCTTCGTCCATCAGGTCATGCTCAACACCTATCTGAAGGACCACGAGGCTCCCGAGGATATCGAGTACTACATGTGCGGCCCTGGCCCCATGTCGAAGGCTGTCGTCTCTATGCTCGACTCTCTCGGCGTAGATCCCGAAAGCATCATGTACGATAACTTTGGTGGATAAATTTTGTTTTTGTCCTCACTTATTTGTACCTTTTCGCTTTGCGAGAAGGTACTTTTGTTTGATAGGCCAAAGAAAAATAAGTTTTCCTTTGGTCCTTTGCTCACTTATTCGTACCTTTGACTTCGTCGAAAGTACTTTCGTTCGACAAAAAAAGAATAATTTCTTTTGTTATGTGCTCACTTATTCGTACCTTTGCAGGCGATTTAAATTAAACATATCTCGTATTTATGGAAATTAAGATTACTTTTCCGGACGGATCTGTTCGCTCGTATGAACAGGGCGTGACCGGATTTCAGATTGCCGAGAGCATTTCTCCAGCTCTGGCACGCAGCGTAGTGAGCTGTGGCGTGAATGGAGAAACCGTTGAGTTGAACCGTCCTATCAACGAGGACGCCACCATTGAGCTTTACAAGTTCGACGACGAGCAGGGTAAGCACACCTTCTGGCACACTTCCGCCCACCTGTTGGCTGAGGCACTGCAGGAGTTGTATCCTGGCATCCAGTTCGGTTTCGGACCTGCCGTCGAGAATGGATTCTTCTACGATGTCCTGCTGCCTAACGGTGAGATGATTAAGGAGAGCGACTTCCCGACGATTGAAGCCAAGATGAAGGAATTAGCCGGTAAGAAGGAGCCCGTAGTCCGTAAGGAGGTGGCCAAGGCCGAGGCTTTGAAGCAGTTTGCTGCCGATGGTCAGACCTACAAGTGCGAACACATTGAGCAGGACTTGGAGGACGGTACCATCACGACCTATACGCAGGGCGCATTCACCGACCTCTGTCGTGGTCCGCACCTTGTCGATACAGGTGAGATCAAGGCCATCAAGTTGACGAGTGTTGCCGGTGCCTTCTGGCGTGGCGATGCCACCAAACAGCAGCTGCAGCGTCTGTACGGCATCTCGTTCCCGAAGAAGAAGATGCTCGACGACTATCTCGTCCTGTTAGAGGAGGCCAAGAAACGCGACCACCGCAAGATTGGTAAGGAGATGGAACTGTTTATGTTCTCGGATAAGGTCGGCAAGGGTCTGCCCATCTGGTTGCCGAAGGGTACCGAGCTGCGTCTGCGTCTGCAGGACCACTTGCGTAAGGTTCAGAAGCGCTTTGGCTATCAGGAGGTTATCACACCGCACATTGGTTCGAAGAACCTCTATGTGACCTCGGGCCACTATGCCCACTACGGCAAGGATTCGTTCCAGCCCATCCATACCCCTGAGGAGGATGAGGAGTATATGCTGAAGCCCATGAACTGTCCGCACCACTGCGAAATCTTCGCATGGAAGCCCCGTTCATACCGCGACCTGCCCTTACGTATTGCTGAGTTCGGTACGGTATACCGCTACGAGCAGAGTGGTGAGCTGCATGGCTTGACCCGTGTACGTTCCTTTACGCAGGACGACGCCCACTTGTTCTGTCGTCCAGACCAGGTGAAGCAGGAGTTCCTGAACGTGATGGACATCATCGGTATCGTGCTCAAGGCCTTTGGTTTCAACTTCGAGGCACAGATTTCGCTGCGCGACCCCAATGACCACACCAAATATGTAGGCTCCGACGAAGACTGGGCTCTGGCCGAGCGTGCCATCCAGGAGGCTTGCGAGGAGAAGGGCCTGCCCGCCAAGGTGGAATACGGTGAGGCTGCCTTCTACGGTCCGAAGCTCGACTTCATGATCAAGGACGCCATCGGTCGTCGCTGGCAGTTAGGTACCATTCAGGTTGACTACAACCTGCCCAAGCGCTTCCAGCTGGAGTACACCGACGAGGACAACACGAAGAAGACACCCGTCATGATTCACCGAGCACCCTTCGGTTCTATGGAGCGTTTCTGTGCTGTGCTCATCGAGCATACCAGCGGTCACTTCCCCTTGTGGCTTACGCCCGACCAGGTGGCCATCCTGCCGCTGTCGGAGAAGTACAATGACTATGCCAAGGAGGTTGCCAAGAAGTTCGACCTGGGTGGCGTTCGTCCCACCATCGACCTGCGCAACGAGAAGCTGGGCCGCAAGATTCGCGACAACGAGTTGAAGCGTATACCTTATATGGTCATTGTCGGTGAGAAGGAAGCTGCCGATGGCACCGTAGCCGTACGTCCTCAGGGCGGTGGCGAGCAGACGGTGATGACCATCCAGCAGTTCATTGACCACATCAACGCCGAGGTCAAGGAAATGACGAAAGACTTCTAAGCAATTGATAATTGACAATTTGAAGACTCCCGTCTATATTATAGAAGAAAACCGGTTGCGGCACAACCTCACGTTGATTCGTGAGGTTGCCTGCCGCACCGATTCTGAATGGATACTGGCGTTCAAGGCCTTTGCGCTGTGGAAGACTTTCCCGATATTCCGTGAGTACATCCATGCGACAACAGCGAGTTCGCTCAGCGAGGCACGACTGGCATTGGAGGAGTTTGGGGCTAAGGCGCACACATATTCGCCAGCCTATAAGGACGATGAGTTCGATGCTATTGTGCGCTGTTCGAGTCACCTGACGTTCAATTCTCTCTCGCAGTATGAACGATTCCACGCGAGGGCAGGGGAGTGTTCTTTAGGACTGAGGGTGAATCCTGAGTATAGCGAGGTGGGCACGATGCTGTATAATCCCTGTGCGCCAGGTACGCGCTTCGGGGTGACGGCTGACAAGCTTCCCGAACAACTGCCGAAGGACATCCGTGGTTTCCACTGCCACTGCCACTGCGAGAGCGGTTCGGACGTGTTTGAGCGTACCCTGCAGCACATCGAGGAGAAGTTTGCGAAGTGGTTTCCGCAAATAGAGTGGATCAACTTCGGCGGTGGACATCTTGTGACGCGCAAAGACTATGACATCGAACTGCTGGTACGGCTGATGGAGGAATTCCATAAGCGCTATCCGTGGCTGAAGGTCATCTTTGAACCCGGTAGTGCCTTTGCCTGGCAGACGGGGCCGCTGGTAGCCAGTGTCGTTGATATTGTCGAGGACAAAGGCATCCGCACCGCCATTCTGGACGTGAGCTTCACCTGCCACATGCCCGACTGTCTGGAAATGCCGTACTATCCCGAAGTTCGTGGAGCCTCTTTGTCCCCTAAGTTAGGGGACGACAGGGGTCTGGAGGAGGACTATTGTTCAGACCCCCAACCCCCTAACTTAGGGGGCTTATACTGCTACCGGCTGGGCGGCAACAGCTGTCTGAGCGGTGACTTCATGGGCGATTGGTGCTTCGACCACGAGCTACAGGTTGGCGAGGAGGTGGTTTTCGAGGATATGATACACTACACGACGGTGAAAACGAATACCTTTAACGGCATCACCCATCCTGCTATTGGCATGCTGAGAAGCGACGGAAGCCTGCAGATTTTGCGCCAGTTTGGCTACGAAGACTATCGAAATAGGATGGATTGATACTTTTTTTGAAAAAAAACGCCCAAAAAATTTGGCAGTTCAAAAAAAAGTAGTACCTTTGCATCCGCAATCGAGAGAGATGCCCCTTTTAAAGGGAAGAAAATGCGGAAATAGCTCAGTTGGTAGAGCACAACCTTGCCAAGGTTGGGGTCGCGGGTCCGAGTCCCGTTTTCCGCTCAACATGTTGAACAAAAAAGAGCACTGACGAGATTGGCTTGCAGTGAACTAATGCCCAGGTGGCGGAATTGGTAGACGCGCACGTTTCAGGTGCGTGTGCCGCGAGGCGTGCAGGTTCGAGTCCTGTTCTGGGCACTCTCTTTTTTGGTCAGCGGTTATTACATGATGGAGAGGTGGCGGAATTGGTAGACGCGCTACTTTGAGGGGGTAGTGTCAATTGCGACGTGGGAGTTCGAGTCTCCTCCTCTTCACCATCATAATTAGATTTTTATTGCGGAAATAGCTCAGTTGGTAGAGCACAACCTTGCCAAGGTTGGGGTCGCGGGTCCGAGTCCCGTTTTCCGCTCTTTTTTATACAGGAAAACAAAAACCGACCAAATCTAATGAATTTATATTTACGGTACTTTGATAGAGAAGTATTGGTGACTAATGTCGATGATGCCATCGCATTTCTTGCTGATATTGATGAGATAGGAATGAATGCCATGCTGGAGCGCGACATCCGCGACTATGTTGCCAGCGATGTGGCATATCCCAAACGTTATAAGATTCGTCCTCGCGTGTACTTTATTATTATAAAGACCGAGGCAGCTACGATGGCCGACTTCAAGGACAAGAAGGCTGTGCGTACACCATCCGCCAGTTCCAAACCCATGGCTCCTGCCGTGATGCGGCTGAACGAGGAGCGTTACGGTTGGTATGAGGGCGCCTTGGACTTCAAGCGTGTATCGATCGTGCCTGGAACGGGTAAGTTCCAGTATCGTGACACCCACTTTGAGGCGTGCTGCAAGGCCGAGTCTGGTCTGGACTGCTATCAGCGCATAGTCGATCACTTGATGGAACGCGTCGATCCCCGCAGTCAGTTCCCCTCAGCCAAGGGTAAAAACTTCAAGTTCCGCTATCTGGGCGACTGCAAGTAGAAGGGAAAAGTGAAAAGTGAATAATTTGCTTCCGCAATAAAGAAGGTATGAATAAGGTCATGTTGATAGGAAATGTGGGGCAGGAGCCTGAGGTGCGCTATGTCGATCAGGGCATTGCCTGTGCCCGCTTGCGACTGGCTACCACTGAGCGTGCCTATACGCTCCAGAACGGTACGCAGGTGCCTGAACATACTGACTGGCATAACGTTATCTTATGGCGACGACTGGCAGAAATCGTCGAACAGTATGTGCACAAGGGTGACAAGCTCTACATCGAAGGGCGCATCCGCTACAGCACCTATGACGACAAGCAGGGTCAGCGCCGTAACGTAACGGAGATTTGGGCCGATAATATGGAAATGCTGACGCCTAAGTCTGCTGCCGGTGCGGAATAAATCAAGATGGAAGAATTTCTAAGCTTATGTAATGAGGTGACGCTGTTGTCGCCATCAGTAGGAGCTATTGTGGCAGGTGTTGCTGCCTGTCTGCTGCTATTGGTGTCGGGCTTCGCCTCAGGTTCCGAGATAGCCATCTTTTCTCTGTCGCCTGCCGACCTGAGTGAGTTGGACGAGGAGAAGACACAGATTGATATCGACATCAAGCGCCTGCACGAGGAATCGGAGCGTACGCTGGCCACCATCCTGATTACCAACAACTTGGTGAACGTCACCATCATCATGCTTTTCGGCTATTTCTTTGCCCATACCGTCGACTTCGGTGGTGCGTGGTGGCTGGAATTCCTGTGCATCACGGTACTGCTGACATTCCTGCTGTTGCTGTTTGGCGAAATCATGCCGAAGATGTACTGCGGACAGCATGCTTTGAGTTTCTGTCGTAAGGCCGTAGGCGGTCTGCTTTTTTTCCGAAAGCTGTTCTATTCCTTTGCCAGCATCGTCATGAGTTCCGGTAAGCTGACGGAGCGCGTGGTGCAGAAGGAGAGTCACACGCTGAGTGTCGATGACCTGGAGCAGGCGCTGGAGCTGACCGACAAGGAGGATATCAAGGAAGAGCAGCGCATGCTGGAAGGCATCGTGCGCTTTGGTGACGAGACGGCGAAGGAGATTATGACGTCGCGTCAGGATGTCGTTGACCTCGACTTCAAGTCGACATTCCAAGAGGTGATGCAGTGTGTGGTGGAGAACAACTATTCGCGCATTCCCGTATACCAGGACAATAGCGACAACATCCGCGGCATCCTGTATATCAAGGATTTGCTGCCACATCTGTCGAAGGGCAGCAACTTCCGCTGGCAGTCGCTCATCCGTCCGCCGTATTTCGTGCCGGAAACGAAGAAGATTGACGACCTGCTGCGTGAGTTCCAGGAGAACAAGGTACACATCGCCATTGTTGTCGACGAGTTTGGCGGCACCAGCGGCATCGTGACCTTAGAGGACATCCTTGAGGAAATCGTGGGTGAGATCAACGACGAGTACGACGAGGACGAGAAGTCGTACCAGCGTATCAATAACAACACCTTTGTCTTTGAGGGCAAGACCATGCTCAGCGACTTCTACAAAATACTGAAGCTCGACGACGACATCTTCGAGGATGTGGAGGGTGATGCCGATACGATTGCCGGCCTGCTGCTCGAAATCAAGGGTGACTTCCCGAAGCTTCGCGAGAAGATAGACTATAAGAACTTTACCTTCGAGATACTCGATATGGAGGAACGACGCATCTCAAAGGTAAAGGTTGTATTGCATGATGTATGATGTCAGATGGCTGAGGGCTGAAGTCAGATGGCTGAGGGCTGATGGCTGAGGGCTGATGGCTGAGGGCTGATTACCAGCCGTAGCGGCTCCAGTTCATAACGTTGTTCCATTCGAAGTTGTTGGCGTACTTGTTGTACTGGAAATCACCGTAGGTATAGCCTTTGCCTTCTTTGGGTAAATACATGCTGACACAGCCATAGGGCAGTTTGTCATCGAACGTGTCGAAGGCTGCGACGAGATTGTAGCTGCCGCTGGAACCGTCGTAGATGGTCATCCATTTCATGGACATGCGATAGTAGGGCACGGCCTGCTGGAACGAACTTTCCCACTGTTTGAAGACGTCGGCAGGAGCCAGGCGGTTGATGACGGCACGCATGTCGTACATCAGCGGTGCGTCGTAGCCCCAATAGAAGGCTATGCCCGAGAAGTCGGGTGAGTCAGGACACTGCGGATAGCCGCCGGTAGTCTGGTCGATGGCATCCCGCGTTTTGGCGCACAGATCTATGATATAGCGCGTGTCAACGACCGACAGCGGCACGCTGTAGCCATTGAGATACGACGACTTGAAGGCCTGCAGGTAGTAGTCGAAGTAGGCGTCGATGATACCCTTGTACATATTGGCATCGCTCTTGAACAGGTGCGGCATCACCTTGTCGTACGGCGCACCGTTGCCAGGAATCTCGGCAGGCGAGCCTATCAGGTATTCCGTAGCGTCGCGCAGTTCGTAGGCCACCTCGGCACACATCATGTTACAACAGTCGGCAAAGATGTACTTCATCTTCGGCAGACTCTTCAGCGCCTTGGCCATCTGTGTGATGTTCATCCACTTGTAGTCATCCAGACCGTAGGCACGTCGAGGTACTCGGCTGGCACTGCGTGTCTGAGCTATCGTGTCAGTAGATACCGCCCAGCCACAGGCATGTCCCCACAGCACCAGGGCGTATTCGTGAGCCGGAGCGAGTGATGTCATGCGCTGCAGGACAGCCGTAAACTGCTCAGGGTCAGAGGCGTAGAAGTCGCTGGTGAACTTATAGAGCGTGTCGACGGGCTGATTCTGGTTGTTGGTGATTTTGGCGATGAAGGGCTTCTCCTTGCCCGACTTGCGGTCGACGAAGACGAGCAGGTTGTTGCGATTGGGAATCTGGTTGGCAGCGGCCTTCATCTCGTTAATGTCGTCCTGGGCATACGCCGACAGGTCGTTGTCACCGGACATATAAACCATCACGGTACGCTGGGCCATGGGGTCGAGCGGTTCGTCATTCTCGCTCTTGCTACAGGCTGCGAACAGCAGCACCGTGCTAATCAAAGGCAATAAATATTTCATTCTTCTTATTATTTTTCGTGCAAAGGTACAATATTTTTTTATTTTTTTGTAACTTTGCAGGCAAAATATTTGATAACGATGAATAAACTGATTGTCTTAACGACTATATTTACGCTTTTTGTGGTATCTGTGAAAGCCCAGGATGTTGAGGACACCCTGGTTGTCAGTGAAGTGAAGGTGCCGTCGAACGTCTTATGCGAGGACACCTGTTCACACATTCACGGCATCGACCTCAGCCACTATCAGGGGCAGGTGTTCTGGGAAACCGTGGGCGACAACACCAAGATGGCCTACGTCTATCTGAAGGCCACCGAGGGTGGCGACCGCATCGATGCCACCTTCGAAAGGAATATCGAGCTGGCCCATAAGTACGGCCTGAAGGTGGGTTCCTACCATTTCTACCGTCCGCTGACCGACCAGCAGAAGCAGTTGAAGAACTTCATGTCGCAATGTCTGCCTGGCGAACAGGACCTCATTCCGATGATTGACATCGAGTCCACCGGCGGCCTGTCTACCGATGTCTTCTGCGATTCGCTGTTCTACTTTCTCGACCTCGTGGAGGAAGCCTACCACCAGAAGCCGCTGCTCTACACTTTCCGCAACTTCTACAACAAGCACCTGCAGGGGAAGATTGACGACTACAAGCTGATGGTGGCCATGTATACCGACGAGCCTCCCATACTGGCCGACGACCGCGACTACACCATGTGGCAGTATTCTGCTAAGGGTCGCATTGTGGGCATCAACGGCTATGTTGACAAGAGTCGCTTCATGGGTAACCACACCCTCCGTGAAATCCGGTTCAGGCACTGACACTTTCTTGAAAAATAATTGGCGAAATCTTTGCATTTTCGCCATTTTTTTTGTATCTTTGCATCAGGAAAGGTTGGTGAGCACTTTTCGCTTTCAAACTGAAACTACCATCCAAAATGCATGCCGACCCTTCGCTCCGCATATACCGAGTGCCCGCTCCACGATTGTGGGGTGGGCGCTCTGCATTTGTTGAGCGGTCGCCCTGCATGACTTTCCTGCCTGTAAACCCATAGTTTCCTCCGTGCAAACCTGTCGTTTCCTCCGTCCTCTCAACCCGCCCGCTCCGTCCTCTCACCACGCCTGCTCCGTGCAGACGAGGTTCCCGTCTTTGTTTTTTATCACGAATTAGAGAATTAGAGAATTTTTATTTAGAGAGTGCATCTAAAGATGCTTTGAATTTAGAGAATTGGTGACGCACAGCCTCATCTCTACATTCCAGATCGCTTGCGACCTCATTCTGACAAGCAGCACCCAATAAAAATTCTCTAATTCTCTAATTCTTGATAAATATAAGAAAAAGTGATGAAGTAAAAGGGTCGTGATAAAATTGTATTTCTTGTAATTTCTGGATCATTTCTGGCCATTTCTTTCTCCCCCCTAAAAATAGTGGCCATTATGGCCATTTCTTTCCATCACCCCCCGAGATTGGGGTATACAAGGGGTATATGTGGGGTACTTAAATTTAACATGATTACCCCTGCTAACTTATTGTTTAACAGTTGTTTATCTCGTTTGGGGCACTTGGGGTATATATTTTCTATTGTTTGACGTATATAGAGCTGTTTTTTAGGTCGACAAAAAGGTACAGAAGTATGGCGTCCCAATCGGAAATGAAAATAAATCCTAATTTATTTTGCATTTCGTTCGGTTTGCACTACCTTTGAAGCGTCAAATTAAAATGAAGGAAATGTGATAAAAGACATCAGAAAACCGACAATGCACAATATGAAGCGGCGTAGTAAAACGCACGACTACAGCCGCAGCGGCTATTATCATATCACCATTAGCGTGACTAAGGCACTTCATCAGCCGCTTGGACAGATGGCCGGACGGCTTGACAAGCAGGACGGCGATAGCGATGCACCGCATGTGCAACTCTCTGCTATTGGACACATGGTGGAGCGAGAATTGCGCGATAGCATCCATGCATGCTATCCCATGCTGGAAGTGATGGATTACGTGATCATGCCCGAACATATACATTTCCTGTTGGCAGCACATAGAAACATCGTTTCGAAGAGCGGGAAACCAACGCATTTAGGGCATGTCATTGCCGGCTTCAAATACGGATGCAATATGCGCTATTGGGAAATGACGGGAATGATAGCACCCGCTGCCGCTGCCCCCCAAGCGGCGGAAGGCGCGGCAAATGCCCTGGCGGCAAATGCCCTGGCGGCAAATATCCTGGCGACAGAATCGCCAGGCACTCGAGGCGCCTCCACAGTGCTTGGCGCTACCGTCGCCAAGCCTGCTACCGTCGCCAAGCCTGCTGCCGCCGCCAAGCCCGCTGCTCCCGCCAAGCCCGCTACCGCCGCCAAGCCTGCTGCCGCCGCCAAGCCCGCTGCTCCCGCCAAGCCCGGCCTGCCGCCCCTCTTCGATGCCGGCTATTGCGACGTGATGCCCATCGACGAAGCGCAGCTCGCCACCCAGCGGGCCTATATTCGCGCCAATCCGCGCAGCCGCCTGCTCCGAACCACCAACCGCGCATGGCTCCAGCCACAGCGCCACACCGTCAATACGGCCGTGAGCCTCCCTGCCCTAAACGGCTACCTGCAGCGCGAATGCCCCCGACAGGTGACACCTGACAGCTTCGCTGCGATAACCCGGCGTCTGCTGCAAAAGGATGGCTACGTGTTTTGCGACAGCTACGGCAATGTCGGGCTTTTGCAACGGCGGCTGCTTCCCGTCGTATGCCACCGCAAGGATGTCGCCATCTTCCACCAGCAAAAGGCCCAATGCCTTGCCGCTGCAGCATCAGGCGCAGTGCTTGTCTCTGCCCGTATTTCGAAAGGCGAACAAGAGATCATGGATGCCGCACTGCTTTCGGGTTTCCCCATCATTCGCATTGAGGATAACGGCTTTCCTGAAATCTATCATCCTTCAGCCCAGCGTATGGACGATTGTGCCGCCGGCTCTCTGCTGCTGCTGACGCCTTGGGCATATCAGTTCCGCAGCCATTAGGAGGGCGTCACCATCCCTTTCTGCAAGACCATGAACTGCGTCGCTCAGGCAGTGTGCCGGATGAAGGATGACTGGTGGAAGCAGTCATGCGTTAAATAATGTGACAAAAACGAGTTCTCCTTTGGTTCTTTCCCTTCTTATTTGTAATTTTGCATCGTCCTTGCATACTGCGAGAACGGGCGGCGCCTCAGCAAAGTTCAAGCATGCTTGGCTTTACGTTCGACTTGCACCGTCCTTGCATACTGCGAGAACGGGCGGCGCCTCAGCAAAGTTCAAGCATGCTTGGCTTTACGTTCGACTTGCACCGTCCTTGCATACTGCGAGACTGCTCACGCTCAGCCATTGATGCAAGCATCATAAATAAATAAGAATATAACAAGTTATGAGACGATTCCTGCAATGGGTGATGGCCGCAGCCCTGATATGCGGCACAAGTGTGTTTATGTCCTCATGCTCGAAGGACGACGATAATCCTGTGAATAGATATCGGCTGGTACAGCGTAAGGATGTCTACGCAGATACTGACAAGTATCACATCAACCATTACAGCTACGACGACCAGGGCCGCCTGGCATCGTTTGTCAGATATGGCTATAATACTGAGTGGGGTGACATCATAGAAGCGAATTATACCTATACCTATGGCGACCACTACATTAAAGAATATGGAAAAGAGGGTTATGACTATTATACGCTAAACGACGACGGGCTGATCGTCAAGCATGAGAGTATCAGAGTGACGGATGGCGTAGAAAGTGCTACCGCTGTTATCTATTATCAATACGACAACGGGAGAATAACATCGTACAGCGAAAATGAACCATCGGTGAAGTATCTCTTCCATTGGAAAGACGGCGACCTGATGTCCTACGGTATAGAAGAACGGGATGATGCCGTGGACGTGACAGAGTATACTTGGTCGGCACTAACGGTAGACCACGGCTACAGAGAACCTCCTTTGACAGTGATGAGGGAGCCGTTGTACATGATGGGTTACTATGGCAAGGCGTCGAAGCACCTCGAATCACATAAAAAGAAAACAGGCAATAATGCCTACATGTCCTTATTATATGATTACGATTATACTTACACCATTGACAAGGGACATATCGTAGAGATGGTGGACAACTATAAAGTAACCACCGAAATGGGAGCGTATAAATCGGAAACAATTAACTCAAAGACTTACACCTTCACCTATGAGGAGTATTAAGACGACCCTGATTAACGAATAAGATGGAGATATGTGGATGTTGATTTTCACGCTGTTGCCTTTGTCTGCACTCGCCTATATCGGCTGGCACGTATGGTGCCTGCTGCCTCTCAGTTGGGTGTGGAAGGTGCTGATAGTGGCGCTGATGACGGGAGCGTTTCTGCTGTTGTTCGCAGGCTTCATGCGTGTGACAGACAGGATGCCGATGCCATTGGCGATAGCTACCTACGAGATTGGCACGTCGAGCATCATCATACTGCTTTATCTCTTTATGCTTTTCCTGCTACTCGACCTGGGAAGACTGCTGCACCTGTTGCCACGTACCTTATTATATAATAATTGGTGGACTGCAGGAGGTATCACCGTTGGCATGTTCGCCCTCTTTTTATATGGCTATCTGCACTATCAGCACAAGCACCGTGAGGAGATACAGCTTTCCACAGAGAAACGGCTGACCAAACCCCTGAAGATTGTGGCGATGAGTGACCTGCACATCGGCTATCACAACCGTCGCAGCGAACTGCACCGTTGGGTGGAGATGATCAACGCCGAGCAACCAGACCTGATTCTCATTGCCGGTGACATCATCGACGGTAGCATGCGCCCTGTGATAGAACAGCAGATGCACGAGGAGTTCAAACTGCTGAAAGCGCCTGTCTATGCCTGCATCGGTAACCATGAATACTATAGCGGAGAGCCCAGGGCCAGACAGTTTTATCAGGAGGCCAACATCCATCTGTTGCAGGATTCCTGTGTCACCGTTGGCGATGTCTGCATCATCGGACGTGATGACCGCACCAACTTCCGTCGTGATTCGTTAGGCGTGCTGATGCAGAAGGCAGACCGTTCGAAATACTGCATTCTGCTCGACCACCAACCCTATCATCTGGATCAGGCTGAGCGTCAGCAGATTGACTTCCAGTTCAGTGGTCACACGCATCACGGACAGGTGTGGCCCATCTCGTGGATTACGGAACATGTCTACGAATGTGCTTTCGGCCCTTACCAGCGAGGCAATACACACTATTATGTTAGCAGCGGACTGGGCATCTGGGGCGGCAAGTTCCGTATCGGCACCCGCTCAGAATATGTCGTCATAACGCTGACAGCTGTTAGCCGTTAGCAGTTAGCTGTTAGCAGTTAGCTGTTAGCAGTTAGCTGTTAGCAGTTGGCAGTTAGCCAAAAGCCAAAAGCTAAAAGCCACTCAGCTAACGAGGGTGTATGGTCTGGCACAGGAAACACTGCTACATGGGTAGTGGAAGACGGTGGTACTGCCGATGCATACCTCGACCGTTTAGGCTATAAGCCTATGGGCGGCAAGAAGGCTAACGTGGCTATCAAGGGCGTATGGAGCAATACTTATAACGATGCTACGGTGGATTATGCCAATGGCGGATTCTCGGTGATGGTGATGAACCACCTGAAGGGGGCGGCAAACGACGAAAGCAATGACATCTCCATCATCCGTCTGCCCAAGGAGGATACGATGTATGACTACTATGAATTCTCGCAGACCGGTGCCAATGATGGTGGAACGGATACAAACCTGAGCGATGTGTACAGTAAGGACCGTGCCAAGAACCGCGGTCGTCTGAAGACCGACCTGCTACTACCGACATCTGCCCAGAAGACGGAGACACCTGCCAACGTATATTACGGCCAGCGAACGTACACTCGCATACCAATTAAGGAGAGTGAGTTGAACACGATGTTGTCTGGCATCAGGGACCATACAGAAACGGTGTCTGCCGGTGCCTCTAACTTAGGCTATTATTTGGTGGAAAACCCGTTCACCTGTGGACTGGATATGGATGCGTTCTTTGCAGCGAACACCGGACTGCAACCGAGATACTGGCTGCTTACCGCCACAGGACAGCACTTGGTACAGCGGGCTGCAACTGGCGACTGGATTAATCTTAGTGGCACATCCTTTGCAGCTAATAATGCCGTGGTGGCTTCCGGACAGGGATTCTTCGTACAGGCAAAAACGGCAGGTCAGGCTACCGACATTACCTTTAATAAGGATATGCAGGTACAGTCGCGCTTTGGCAAGAAGGATAACGGCACCCCCTATACTGTTGTCATTGGAACTCAATATAACGAGAGTACCGGCGAGATTGAAGATATTACAGATGTTGTTACTATCTACAACTATGTGCAGGATACTGGTGATGGCAAGGTGTTCCCGCTGAGAGCTCCTACTCGTGGCGTCCAGACCGTGAGCACTCTGATTCAGGAACAAGCAGCCACAGAAACCCATCTGCAGATCTTCGCAATGGACAGGACTGTTACAGTGTTAGCTTCTACTGACGAGCCGCTGACGAGTGTGCGCTGCTACGATACCGGTGGTCGTCTGGTACATAGCGCCAGTCCACAGACTGCAACGTACAGCTTTGGCGTGCCGAGTGCCGGCATCTATGTCATCGATGCACAGACTGGAAACGACCGCAAGACCCTGAAGGTGACAATCAGATAAATACCGCTTTTGGGGTGAGTAAAGTACAAAATGTCGGATAATTCTTAAAAACTGCAAAATAATTGGCTAAATGTTTGGTCAATTATTTTTTTCTTCGTACCTTTGCACCCGCAAACGAAAGGAAAGCGATCTTTCAAATGATGAAATGGTGCCTTAGCTCAGTTGGTAGAGCATCGGACTGAAAATCCGTGTGTCCCCGGTTCGATTCCTGGAGGTACCACATTTTTTTTCCTCCTTTCATTAGAACCCCTGTCTTGGATTTTTTTCCAACCAGGGGTTTTCCTTTTCAACAAACTTTCCTGACTTTCTCGGCTGCTCCTGACTCTTCCTACTGTTAATATTCCGTTAAATATGGCATTCTTATCGAAGAATTGACATATTATTTCTATTAACGGCTCAAAAAGTGCCGAAAATGTTTGGCAATTTCGTCGATAATCTTTACCTTTGCATCGTGGAAAAGCTTATAGTTATAATATAATAAGGTATATGAAGCAAAATGATTTCAATCAGGGAGTCAGGTGGGTCAAGACGAGCATTGTGCTTGGTCTGCTGACCCTTTTGCCTTTGTCGGCTAATGCTCAGAAACAGTGGACACTGGCCGACTGCATCAATTATGCCATTGAGAACAACATCACGCTACGCCAGGCAAGGCTGAAGCAGTATGGAGCAACGGAAACCCGCAAACAGTCGGCGGCTGCTTTGTTCCCTACACTCTCGGCCTCGACCAACCAGAGTGTGGGCTACCGTCCTTGGCAGAATGCTGGTACGGCGACTGTGTCCAATGGCACGGTGAGCACATCGGCGAACAAGAGCTATTATAATGGCAGCTATAGCGTGAGTGCCCAGTGGACGGTTTGGAACGGCTGGCAGAATGTTAACCAGTTAAAAAAGAACCGGTTGTCGGAGGAACAAGCTGGTCTGACAGCAGACGAGACGGCCAACTCCATCCAGGAGAAGATAGCCCAGCTGTACGTCAAAATATTATATATGACGGAGGCTATCGAGGTGCATCGCCAGAGTTTGGAGACCAGCAAGAAGAATGAAGAGCGTGGCCGGCAGATGGTGGACGTGGGTAAAATGTCGAAGGCCGACCTGGCTCAGTTGACTGCCCAGCGTTCCACTGACGAATATAATATTGTGGAGGCCGAGTCGAATCTGGCCGACTCAAAGTTGCAGTTGAAGCAGTTGCTGGAGATTACGAGCACGGATGCTTTCGAGATAGCTGTTCCCAATGCTACTGATGAACAGGCACTGGCTCCGATTCCATCGCTGGCTGAAGTCTATGAGACTGCCTTGGAGTTGCGTCCTGAGATTCGTAACTCAAAGCTGGGTATTGAGTCGAGCGAGCTGCAGCTGAAGATAGCCCGTGCAGGTTGGCTGCCCACTGTCAGCATGACGGGTGGATTGGGAACCTCTACCAATTCGATGTCGCAGAATGGCTGGGGCTCGCAGGTGAAGACCAACTTCGATGCTTCGGCAGGTGTCAGCGTCAGTATTCCCATCGTCGACGGACGTAAGGCCAGAACAGCTGTCAACAGTGCCCGTATTGCTATGGAGGAGGCACAGCTTGAATTGCAGGACAGGGAGAAACAGCTGTATTCTACCCTTGAGGGCTTCTGGCTTGACGCCCAGAACAACCAACAGAAGTTCCGCACGTCACTGACTACGGTGGAGAGTGAGCAAGCTTCGTATAACCTGCTGTCAGAGCAGTTCCAGCTGGGACTGAAGAACATTGTGGAGCTGATGACGGGTAAGGACAAACTGTTGCAGGCCCAGCAGAATAAGCTGCAGTCAAAGTATATAACGATTCTGGCGATGCAGCTGCTGAAGTTCTATCAGGGATATGAGATGAGTCTCTGAGAATTAAGAGTTAAGAAGTAAGAATTAAGAGGTGTCGGCTTCGCCGAGTAAGAGTTAAGAAGTAAGAATTAAGAGTTATTGCCCTTGGGCAATTTAAGAATTGAGGATTTAAGATATGATGAAGAATAAGAAAGTTTGGTGGGGCATCGGTGCCGTCGTCATCATCGCCCTGGTCATTTGGATGTGTTCAGGTGGCAAGAAAGAAGAAAAGGTAGAGTTCGAGACTGCCAAGATCGTGAAGCAGGACATCAAGACGTCCGTCACCGCAACAGGTACCATTGAGCCTGTGACCAGCGTCACCGTGGGTACGCAGGTGTCGGGCATCGTGTCGAAGCTGTATGTTGACTACAACAGTATCGTCAAGAAGGGACAGGTTATTGCCGAACTCGACAAGACCAATCTCATCAGTGAGTTGAATACGGCCAAGGCCAACCTCTCGTCGGCCCAGAGTACGCTGAATTATGAGCAGGCCAACTACAACCGATACAAGACGCTGTACGACAAAGGGCTGGTTTCTGCCGATGAGTATGAGAATGCCCGCTTGTCGTATGACAAAGCTCGCCAGCAGGTCAACACCAGTCGTGAGAGTGTACAGAAGGCTCAGACCAATCTGGGCTATGCTACCATTACCAGTCCTATTGACGGCGTTGTACTCTCGAAGAGTGTCGAGGAAGGCCAGACCGTGGCAGCATCGTTCAATACGCCTGAGCTGTTCACTATTGCCCAGGACCTCACCGATATGCGTGTCATTGCCAACATCGACGAGGCTGACATTGGTGGTGTGAAGGAAGGTCAGCACGTGACATTCACCGTTGACGCCTTCCCTGACGACAAGTTTGAGGGACAGGTGACGCAGGTGCGTCAGCAGGCCACTACCGAGAGCAATGTGGTGACTTACGAGGTGGTCATTTCAGCTCCCAACAACGACCTGAAGCTGAAGCCTGGTCTGACGGCCAATGTCACCATCTTCACACTTGAAAAGAACAATGTGCTGTCAGCTCCTGCCAAAGCCCTGCGTTTCGTACCTAACGAGGCCCTGCTGACCAAGGACCAGAAGATTGAGGACGTGGAGGCTCCCACCAAGGTGTGGACGCTGGAGGGTAACACTTTCAAGGCCCATGCCGTCGAAGTCGGTACCACCAACGGTATGCTGACTGAGATTGTCAGTGGCATTGGCGAGGGTACGGAGGTGCTTGTCGACTTCACTATCAGCGGTGGTGAGGAAATGCCGCAGGAACAGGCCTCGAATCCCTTCATGCCGCGTCCGAGACAGAACAACAGACAACAGAACGGTCAACAACCGAAAAAGTAATTAACAATGGATTACACGGATTGAACGGACTAAATAATCATCGTGTTTGAATCCGTATAATCCATGAAATCCGTTGTCGAAAGAAAGAAATATGGAAGAAAGAAAAGTAGTCATAGAGTTGCAGAACGTCAAGCGCTACTTCCAGGTGGGTTCCGAAACGGTGAAGGCTCTGCGTGGTGTCTCGTTCAAGATTTATGAGGGCGAGTTTGTTACTATTCAGGGAACATCGGGAAGTGGCAAGTCGACGCTGCTCAACCAGCTGGGCTGTCTGGACACACCCACCAGCGGTGAGTATTTCCTTGACGGCATCAGCGTGCGTTCCATGTCGAAGACCCAGCGTGCCCACTTGCGCAACCAGAAGATAGGTTTTGTGTTTCAGAACTACAACCTGCTGGCCAAGACCACCGCTGTGGAGAATGTCGAACTGCCCTTGATGTACAACTCGAAATACGATGCCAGCCAGCGTCGCGAGGCAGCCATCAAGGCTTTACAGGCCGTAGGTTTGGGCGATCGATTGCAACATAAGAGCAACGAGATGTCGGGCGGTCAGATGCAGCGTGTGGCCATTGCCCGTGCCTTGGTGAATAACCCTGCCGTGCTGTTGGCCGACGAGGCCACCGGTAACCTCGATACACGTACGTCGTTCGAGATGCTGGTACTCTTCCAAGAGCTGTACAAACAGGGTCACACCATCATCTTTGTGACCCACAACCCTGAAATTGCCGAATACAGCAGTCGTAATATCAACCTGCGTGACGGCAAGATTCGCGAGGACACTATCAATACGAATATCAAATCGGCAGCCGAGGCACTGGCCAAGCTGCCTGCCCCACAGGATGATTAAAAGGTAAAAGTGAAAAGTGAATAGTGAATAATTTGCTACCGCATGAATATATCAAATTTATTTAAGGTTAGCCTGAAGGCCGTTGCCAACAACAAGATGCGGTCGTTCCTATCGATGCTGGGTATCATCATCGGTGTGGCTGCCGTCATCATCATGATGGCCATTGGACAAGGGTCGAAGGAGAGTATCCGTAAGGAACTGTCGACGATGGGTACCAACCTGCTGACTATCCGTCCGGGTGCCGATATGCGTGGTGGTGTACGTCAGGACCCGTCAGCCATGCAGACATTGAAGATGGCCGATTATGAGCGTATTGTACGTGAGAAGAAGTTTGTGACGAAGGTGTCACCGGAGGTCACCGCCAGCGGTCAGGCCATCTACGGCAACAACAATACCAATGCCTCAATGTATGGTGAGTCCATCGACTACCTCGACATCCGCCAGTGGGTCATCGAGGAGGGTGACTGCTTCACGGAAGAGGATATCAAGAAAGCCGCCAAGGTGTGTGTCATAGGTGCTACCATCGTTAAGGAACTCTTTGGCGAACATACCGACCCCATTGGAAAGACCATTCGTTTCAAGTCGATTCCTATGCGTGTCGTCGGTGTGCTGAAATCGAAGGGCTACAACTCGTGGGGTATGGATCAGGACAACGTCATCATTGCTCCCTATACCACCGTCATGAAGCGTATCGCTGCGCAGACCTATTTCTCGAGCATTGTCTGTTCGGCCATCACTGAAGAGTTGTCGGATGCAGCCATCGAGGAACTGACACAGATTCTACGCGACAACCATAAGCTGAAAGAAGATGCAGATGACGACTTCACCATTCGTTCGCAGGCTGAGATGATGGAAACGATGTCGTCAACGATGGATACCGTCACCATCATCCTCGTCGTGGCCGCAGCCTTCTCGTTGCTCGTGGCTGGTATCGGCATCATGAATATCATGCTGGTGTCCGTGACAGAGCGAACGAAGGAAATCGGACTGCGTATGGCCGTGGGTGCAACAGGTCCAGTTATATCGCTGCAGTTCCTCATCGAGTCGGTGCTCATATCCGTCACGGGTGGTCTGATAGGGATCCTCGTAGGCTGTTCAGCCAGCGCTTTCCTCGGCTCCTTCGGCATGCCGTCCAGTGTGCCGGCATGGAGTATCTACGTTTCGTTCTTCGTATGTGTGTGCATTGGCGTACTCTTCGGCTACATCCCAGCCCAGAAAGCCGCCAATATGGATCCTATAGAAGCTATCAGGCACGAGTAGAATTGAGAAGTGTTAAGTGAGAAGTGTTAAGTTATGAATAAACGACTGAAGGTTTTCCTGCATATCGTCTTCTGGGCATATATGTTCCTGTCGCCCATGCAATACATGCGTGGTACGGGTATGTCTATGTTGCAGTACGCCATGAACTGCATGTCGCCGTTGCTGCTTATGGTAGTATTCTATGCCAACTACAAATGGTTGACACCCCAGTATTTCGTGGCTGGCAAGCATCGCTACTTCCTGCTCATCAATGCTTTTATGATATTGGCGTTCAGCATCGTGCTGTACTACTGGGGGGACTTTACTCGTGAGATGTTCCAACCTGGCTCCAGTCAGCGCAAGCCTGACGCCTTGGATTCCTTCTTCTTCTTTGTCCGCGACGGCATCAACTTCGCCATCTTTGCTACGGTGGCCACCTGCCTCAAACTGGCACAGCAGTGGATGTGGGCCGACGATGCACGTCGTGCGGCAGAGACGGCGCGAGCCGATGCTGAGTTGAGTAATCTGCGCAACCAAATCAATCCGCACTTCCTGCTCAACACGCTGAATAACATCTATGCGCTGACGGCCTTCGATACCCCCAAAGCTCAGGAATCCATTCAGGAACTCTCCAAGATGTTGCGTCACATTCTCTATGACTACCAGCAGCCCACGGTATCGTTCAAGGACGAGGTGGAATTCCTCGAGAACTATGTCAAGCTGATGCGTATCCGTTTGCCGCAGTCTGTCGACGTCACCTTCAAGTCGCGCTGTTCGACGTTCAATGTTGAGGTGGCTCCCATGATCTTCATCTCGCTTGTGGAGAACGCCTTTAAGCATGGTGTTAGCCCAACGGAACCCTCGTTTATCCATATTAGCTTGGAAGCCGACGAGCATCAGATCGTCTGTGACATCCAGAACTCGAACTTCCCCAAGGCCATTGGTGACCATAGTGGTCATGGCATCGGTTTGCAACAGGTGCAGCGTCGTCTGGAACTGGCCTACTACGAGAACCACACTTGGACGAAAGGTGTCTCTGACGACGGCAAAACCTATCATTCTCGCATCCAGATTACTGACTGGATGGAGGCGAATAGTAAGTTAAGAGTGAAGAGTGAAGAATAAATAGTAAATTATCAAATCGTAAATAAACATTATGACCATCAATTGCGCCATTATCGACGATGAGCCATTGGCAGCAGGCCTGCTGAAGAGCTACACAGAGAAAACCCCGTTTCTCAACCTGATAGGAACCTATGGCTCCGCACTGGAAGCCATGAAGGAACTGCGCGACCGTCCTGCACAGCTACTGTTCCTCGACATCCAGATGCCGGAACTGTCAGGCATCGAGTTTGCCAAGATACTGCCTGCCGACACGAAGATTATCTTTACTACGGCCTTCCAGCAGTATGCCATCGAAGGCTATAAAGTCAATGCCATCGACTACCTCATGAAGCCCATCTCCTACGACGACTTCCTGAAGGCAGCCAACAAGGCCCTCGACTGGTTCTCTGTGTCACAGCGTCAACAGGCTACCGCTCTGGATCGTTTTATGTTTGTCAAGAGTGATTATAAGCTTATCCGCGTGTCCCTCGACAACATCCTGTATATCGAGGGACTGAAGGACTACGTGCGCATCTACCTCGAGGACGGTACCAAGATTATGTCGCTCATGAATATGAAGAAACTCGAAGACTACATGCCCCGTCCCGAGTTCCTGCGTACCCATCGTTCCTACATTGTCCACATGACCAAAGTGCAACAGGTAGACCGCTTTCGTATTGTCTTCGGCACCGAGTATATACCTATTTCCGATAGCTACAAGGACGACGTGCAACAGTATTTCGAGCAGCACACACTGTCATAGTTTTCAGTTCATAGTTTATAGTTTATAGTTATGAAGGATAACGACATACTGCTGAAGAATGTGACCCTGCTGTCGAAACTCGCTGAGCAGGAAGTCCGCATGATGCCTGCAACAGAGGCACCATTGCCCTCTGTCGAGAAGGTTCGCCAGATTGTCAGTCTGGTTAAGAGCATCATCTTCCCTGACTACTTCAACAAGCGCCAGCCCGATGAGACTGTTCGCTCCTATACCATCGGCGTACACATGGTGGAACTGGTGCGACTCCTTGTCAAACAGATAGCCCACGGCCTGCAATTCTGCGAGTGCGACGCTGTCGATACCAAGCAGAAAGCCTATGCCGAGGCCGAGCGCCTGTGTAGTGAGTTCATCAACGCTTTACCCGAAATCAAGCGCATGCTCTATACCGACGTTCAGGCTATGTTTGACAATGACCCTGCCGCCCCTAACTATGGCGAAGTCATTTTCTGCTATCCTGTTGTCAATGCTATGACTCACTACCGCATCGCCCATAAACTACATGAGCTGAAGGTTCCTGTCATCCCACGCATCATCACCGAGCAGGCACACTCCAAAACCGGCATCGACATCCATCCAGGTGCCCAGATTGGCGAATACTTCGCCATCGATCACGGTACGGGCGTCGTCATTGGCGAGACGTGCATCATCGGCAATCACGTCACTCTTTATCAAGGTGTCACCCTTGGTGCTAAGAGTTTCAAGTATGACGAGCAAGGTAATATGCTCAACGTGCCACGCCACCCAGTTATCGAGGACCATGTCACTATCTACTCCAACGCCTCTATTTTGGGACGCATCACTATCGGCCATCATTCCACCATTGGTGGCAACATCTGGCTTACTCACGATGTGCCGCCTCATTCGCGTATCCTTCAGTCGAAGGCTGTCGACGTCTCATTCAATGGTGGACTGGGCATTTAATTTGTCCAGTCGAAGTAGTTTGAATTGACGGAGAATACAGAGACGGGAGTCAGCTAATGAAGTTGAGCTCGTCTTTGTCTGCGTCCTTGTCAATGTGGATGATGGCTCCGATTGGGAGGTCACTGTTGACGATGAGTTCGGAGATGCCGTCTTCGATATAGGTTTGGATGGCGCGCTTCAACGGACGGGCACCGAACTGGACATCGTAGCCCTTGGTGGCCACGAATTCCTTGGCGGCGTCGGTGAGCTCCATCTGATAGCCCATGTCGTTGATGCGCTTATAAAGTCCCTTCAGTTCGACGTCGATGATGCGCTTGATGGCGTCAAGGTCGAGTTGGTCGAAGGTGATGATTTCGTCAAGACGGTTAAGGAACTCGGGCGAGAACTGCTTCGACAGGGCCTTCTGCACAATCTGGCGGGCATGCTCCTTGTCCTTTTCGTCAAGCATGAGCGATGATGAGCCGGCGCTGTTGAAGCCGATGCCCCGTCCGAAGTCTTTCAGCTGGCGTGTGCCGGCATTGGAGGTCATGATGATAACGGTGTTGCGGAAGTCGACGAAACGTCCGTTGCCATCTGTCAGACGACCTTCGTCGAGCACTTGCAGCAGCAGGTTGAACACGTTGCCGTGGGCTTTCTCAATCTCGTCAAGCAGAACGATGGAGTAGGGGTGTCGGCGCACGCGTTCCGTGAGCTGTCCGCCCTCTTCGTAGCCGACGTAGCCCGGAGGGGCACCGATGAGTCGCGACACGTTAAACGACTCAGTATATTCTGACATGTCGATGCGGATAAGTGCGTCGGTGGTGCCGAACATGAACTCAGCGAGTTTCTTGGCGAGATAGGTCTTGCCGACACCTGTTGGACCGAGGAACATGAAGGCACCGATGGGGTGGTTCGGCTCTTTCAGTCCCACGCGATTGCGCTGGATAGCCTTAACCATCTTCTCGATGGCCTTGTCCTGGGCAATGACGGCCTGCTTGAGTTCGGTAGCCATACCTTTCAGGCGAATGCCTTCCTCCTGGGCCATGCGCTGTACGGGGACGCCTGACATCATTGACACCACGTCGGCCACCTGTTCGGCGGTCACCTCCTGACGGTCGTCGACTTCACCGCTAAGCCACTTCTGGTTAAGTTCCTGGAGTTCGCGGTTCAGAATGGTTTCGCGGTCACGGTAGCTGGCAGCCAGCTCGAAGTTCTGATTGCCGACAGCCTGCTGCTTGAGTTCCTTGATGTCCCTGATTTCTTTTTCCTTATCGGCTATCTCGGGTGGTATGCTGGCATTCTGCAGATGAACGCGTGAGCCCGTTTCGTCCATCGCGTCGATGGCTTTGTCGGGCATAAAACGGTCGTTGACATAGCGTGCTGTCAATTTGACACATGCCAGCAATGCCTCGTCGGTATAGGTGACGTGGTGGTGGTATTCGTAGCGTCCGCGGACGTTCTTCAGAATCTGCAGCGTCTCCTCGTCGGTGGTGGGTTCTACCAGCACTTTCTGGAAGCGGCGCTCAAGTGCTCCGTCCTTTTCGATGCTGTTACGGTATTCGTCGAGCGTGGTAGCTCCGATGCACTGGATGGTGCCGCGTGCCAATGCCGGTTTCAGAATGTTGGCTGCATCCATTGTACCTGCTGCCGAACCCGCCCCAATCATGGTGTGTATCTCGTCGATAAAGATGATGATATCTGGGTTCTGCTCCAGTTCTTTGACGAGCATCTTCATGCGTTCCTCGAACTGTCCGCGATATTTCGTGCCTGCCACGACACCCGTCATGTCGAGTGTCACAATGCGCTTGTTGAAGAGCATGGGCGAGCAGTGGTGAGAGGCAATCATCTGGGCGAGGCCTTCGACGATGGCGCTTTTGCCGACACCGGGTTCACCGATGAGGATGGGATTGTTCTTCTTGCGGCGACCGAGAATCTCGATGACACGCTGGATTTCGCGCTCACGACCTACGCAGGGGTCGAGTTTCGAATCCATAGCCTCTTGTGTCAGATCGGTGCCGAAATTATCGAGCACGGGTGTCTTCGACTTGGTTTGCTTGGCCTGTGCCGTAGTGGCTTTCCCGTTGGCGGAACCACCGGGCACACTATTGGCAGAGCTAGTGTTTTCTTCCTCTTCGTAGTCCTCTTCGGGCAGACCTATGCCATTTTTGACGCTGAGCATGGTCAGGGCGTCTTCGTAGTTCATGTTGTTCATTTCCAGTATTTGTTTGGCACCATTGTCGGCTGCGTCGTGCAGGATGGCCAGCAGCACGTGCTGTTCCTCCACACGTTCGGCGTGTTGGAGACGGGCTTCGAGTACGGCGAGCTTCAGAATGTTGCTTGCATGTTCGTTAAGCACTAATTGTTGTGTATATATGGGGCGTCCTATCTCATCCTCGCGGACACGTATTTCCAGTGCCGACTTGACATTGGGCATGTTGATGTCGAGTCGGTGGAAGAGGTCGATGACCGGTCCGTCCTTGGCGCGCAGCAACCCTAACAGCAGGTGTTCGGGTGCCACAGTCTGACAGGCCAGACGGGCAGCTTCCTCGCGTGAAAAAGCGAGAATCTCGGATACCTTGGATGAAAATTGGCTACTCAATGTTTCTTTGTTGTTTCGTTATCTTGATGTGTCGTTATTTCGACGTTATGCTGACAAGGCTACAAATTCCGTGCCAAAAATTTCCGGTGGGTAATGGCGGCGGGCAGTTCCGACTCGTAGTGGGTGACCATAATCATGGTTTTGTTGCGCCGCTGACAGAAGGTTTCGATGATGTCCTTCACCAGTCGGCGGTTCCATAGGTCGAGGCCGTGAAGAGGTTCGTCGAGGATGAGCAGTTGCGGGTCTTTGACGAAAGCACGGGCCAGCAGCACCAGCCGTTGTTCGCCGCTTGACAATTGCAGGAAGGGACGGTCTGCCAGCTGCCCGATGCCGAAGATATCGAGCCACCATCGGCATTTGTCATAGTCGTCGGCATTGGGTACAGCATAGAGTCCGATGCTGTCCATGAGTCCGCTGGCTACGATGCGGATGGCCGGCAGGTTACGTTTGTAGCTGCGGTGCATCTCGGGCGATACGTAGCCAATATGTCGCTTGATGTCCCAGATGCTTTCCCCTGAGCCTCTTGGACGGTCGAAGAGTGTGATGTCACAGGCATAGCTCTGCGGATTGTCGGCACAGATGAGTGACAGTAGTGTTGACTTGCCACTGCCATTTTGTCCTGACAACGCCCAGCGTTCACCGTTCATCACCGTCCAGTCGAGGTCGTTCAGAATGGTGCGCTGGCCATAGCGGATGGTGACGTGGTGCATGTCGACGACACACTGGCATTGGTAGTCGTTGTCGTGGTTTTGAAGCGACAGAATCGCCTCACGCTTTGTTTCCGGCAACACGTGGGCTGGTACTGGCTCTTGCCTCTCATAGTAAGCCTGACGCGAACAGGCGGGTAGGACAGTTCCGTCACGAAGTTCTATCACCTTGCCGACGAATTCCGGGACGTCGTCGGTTTTCGAGATGACGAGCATGATGTCCATGTCACGCTCCTGACTGAGTGTCAGCAGCAGCACCTTCAGTTGGTCGCGCGTCTCTGCGTCAAGACCGATGAAGGGGTTGTCCATGATGAGCAGACGGGGATTGGCAAAGAGTGTCTTCGTCAGTTGGAACTTGCGCAGTTCACCGCTCGACAGGGTGATGATGTACTTGTCGAGCAGCGTGTCCATGTGGAACAACCGGTATAGCTGGCTTTGCAGCTGACGCCGTTCGCTGGTGTCATCGCCAGTCTGCAGGTAGGCCCGTTGCAATAGTTCGCCGACGGTGGGTGTCTCGTGGTCGATGTCGTGCTGGTTCCATCGCAATTGCAGATAATACTGGCTGTCGACGTTCGGACCGTAGGAGTCGGAGAAGGCGATATAGCGCACACGGTCAGATGCCAGCTGGCGCCGCAGCTGTTCAATGTATTGCGTCTTACCGCTTCCGTTCAATCCTATGACTGCTGTTACCATTATTTCTTCACGCGTTCCTTGTTTTTATTGATAAAGTCCTTCCAACCCTTGTAGTGTGCCTGACTCTCCGGACGGTTCATCTGCATGAAGTGGCAGTAGGCTGCACCAAGGGCATCTGTAGCGTCCATGAACTTTGACAGGGCCTCCTCGTCGAACTTCAGCAAACGTTGCAGCATGCCGGCTACTTGTTCCTTCGAGGCTGCACCGTTGCCGGTAATGGCCATCTTGATCTTCATCGGTGCATACTCGTGAACGGGAACACCGTGATGGATGGCGGCAGCAATAGCCGTTCCCTGGGCACGTCCCAGCTTCAGCGTGGTCTGCACGTTCTTCTGCAGAAACGGTGCCTCGATAGCCATTTCATCGGGCAGATAGCCGTCGATGATGCCCGTGACTCGTTCGAAGATATGTCCCAGCTTCAGGTAGCCGTCACCAAAGCGACGGAGATCGATAACCCCCATAGTCACCATCTCAGCCTTGTTGTCCTTGACCTTGATGACACCATATCCCATGATATTCGTGCCTGGATCTATGCCTAGAATAATCTTTTCCATACGCTGCAACAATCGATTATATTACTCATGGTGATAGGGCTCACCTTTAATAATCGTACACGCGCGATAAACCTGTTCGGTAAATGTGAGGCGTATCATCTGGTGTGAAAAGGTCATCTTGGAGAGTGAAAGCTGTTCGTTGGCCCGTGCATAGACGGCAGGGGAGAAACCGTATGGGCCGCCGATGACGAAAACGAGCCTGCGGGCTGTCTGCTGCTTCTGTTCCAACCACCTGGCGAACTCTATGCTGCGGTATTCGCGGCCGTGCTCGTCCAACAGTACGACAGTATCCGAAGGCTGTAGCTGTTTGAGGATTAACTCTCCCTCGGCTTGTTTCTGTTGATCCTCGCTAAGACTTTTGGCATTCTTCAACTCAGGGATGATCACGACTTCGAAGGGCATGTAGTGGCTGATGCGCTCTACATAGTCGTCAATACCGGCTATGAAGTGCTTATTGACGGTCTTGCCCACCTGAATGAGAATGGTTTTCATGCGGAAACAAATTTTTCACTTTTCACTATTCCCTTTTACCTCGTAGTGTGGAAACCTTCAAGGTTGTCGTAGCGACGCAGCATCATGCGACGATAGATGTTGCGCATCCAGTATTGCTCAGTTACTGTGAACAGAATACCAATGATGAGGAGAATCCAATAAGCGACAGTTTCATCGAAGGCTGCTTTCAGGATGAACACCAGGATAATGGGTGCAAACATGCTGGACATGGATACGATGAACTGCCACTTGTTCTCCATCTGGTTCTTGCCGGTGATTTTCTCGTTCAGCGGCAGTGTGGTCTTGTTGAATACAGCCATCTGAAACAGCATGAAATAGATGGGACCTGTTGCCGTGAAGAGGTAGGCCAGCACCATGAGAATGGAGAATTTGCCGGCGAAGACGGGTATCAGGGTGAATAGCAGCGGCAGTATCAGAATGGCACAATAATAATAGTATTTGGCACGTAGCAGGGTGAGGATGTTTTCCTCGTGAACCATCAGCAGGTCGATGTAGTTGCCCTCAGGACACATCACCTTGGTCAGATTGACGCTACCGAAGAAAATGAAAGCGTAGAGGCACCAGAAGTTACGCTCGAATGATGAGTTGTAGGTGCTGGTGAACGCTATCATCAGCGAGAAGAAGGTGATGAAGCAGACACCTTGGATGAAACGTGAGCGGATGGCCTTGTTGCGCATGGTACTCTTGATTTCCAGTTTCAGGTATTCGCCGATTTGTCCGAAACGGTTCAGGGCCTTGAATTCTGAGACCGTCCTCAGCTTGGTCTTCTCTTTTTTGCTGATTTCATCATAGACAAAGCGCATCTGCATGTGGCGGTTGATGGCAAAGAGAACGATGAAAAGTATGGCAAAAATCAGTAGCAGCCACCCCGTAGAGACGTAGGCCTCCAAGGTGTCGGAGATGACGTCGAGGATGGGATCCAGTATGCGGTCTGGCAGGAAAATGAAGGGTAGGGTCAGCGAACCGTAGAACACGATGGGCAATGCCACCCACCAGATGCTTTGGTTGATGAGTGTGCGCACAAGCAGGTACCACTGGCTGTTGACGACCACCATCAGATGCAGCGTCAGCAACATGCCCAAGGCAGCCCATGTGGTCATGCCGCCGCACCACACGATGAATACGAAGGGCAGTACCAGCGTCATCCACATCAGGTTGCTGGTGTCGAGTACCTGACGCACCAGGAAACAGTCGATGGCGGCATATTTACTGATGGGTGTCAGCAGATATGGCTTCACCATCATCATTGGCGTCTGCTGGGAATAGAAGCGCATGCAGAAGTCCATAATGAGGACAAACGGCATGACGTAGTACATCATTTCGGGAACATCCTCTTTGGCACCAATCCATCCGAGGAAGGTACCGAGGGCAATGAACTCAATGGCCAAGATGGCAACGAAGATGTATCCGATGAGCTTACCGTACTGGTTCGACTCAAACATTGGATGGCGTTTCTCGCTCAGCTTGGTGTTCTTTCTTAATAGGAAGAATAGTTGTATCTTATTCATCGTAAGTCAATTACCTCTGCGTTGGGAAAGTCTTTTGAGTTGAAACGGAACATGCTATCCGACAGGTTGGCTTTCTTGAAGTCGCGGATATCGATGGTGTTCCAGCCTTTCTTATGGTGAATGCGGATTTGCGAGGGAATATACGTCTTCGCATTGATGACGATATACATTTCGCGCAGTCCCTTCTTCTGGGTTTGTTGCAGGTGTACCTCGTAGTTGCCACCCTTTTTTTCCATCGTGTACGAATAGCCTTTCTTGTACATATAGATGAAGTTGTAGGGATTGATGGCCTGTATCTCAGCCTCTGTAGGATTGGCAATGTTCACTTCGTCGTTCTTCTTCATGTAAGTCCACTGGGTCTTGCCGTCAAACCAGATGATGGCATCGGGTGTGGTGACCTGAAACATGCGGCCTTTGATGCTGATGGTGCCGTTGTCGCTCATCTGTCCGCCTTTCAGCGTAAACGATGCGGTGACACCCGATTTGTTTGATACGGCAGCTGCCGTCTTGTCCAACACTTCCTTGGCGCTTTGTGCGCTGATGGGTGAAAAGGCAAAAAGGGAAAACAGTAATAATGTGATTAATTTCTCCATTGTGTTAATAAGTTTTCAAGGGACATTTCGTCCATAATTAATACTTCACGGGGCTTGCTGCCGTGTGCGGCACCGACAATACCCGCCTTTTCCAGCTGGTCCATCAAGCGGCCGGCACGGTTGTAGCCGATGGCGAACTTACGCTGAATCAAACTCGTGCTGCCACTTTGCTCACGGACGATGAGACGGGCGGCATCCTCGAACATCGGGTCAAGGTGCTGCATGTCCACATCACGGCTCTCGCCGCCGTCGCCGTCGTCGGTATCAGGCTCAGGCAACTCGAAGGCTGAGATGTAGCCCTGTTGCTGGGCGATGAACTGGTTGATGCGTTCCACTTCTGGGGTATCGACGAAGGCACACTGAACACGCACTGGCTCACCACCATTCAGGTAGAGCATGTCGCCTCGGCCTACCAGCTGCTGGGCACCTGGGCGGTCGAGAATGGTACGCGAGTCAATCATGGCACCTACACGGAAAGCTATGCGGCTTGGGAAGTTGGCCTTGATAGTACCCGTGATGATGTTTGTCGTAGGACGCTGTGTGGCGATGATCATGTGGATGCCGACGGCACGGGCTAGCTGGGCAATACGTGCGATGGGTAATTCCACCTCCTTGCCGGCAGTCATGATGAGGTCGCCGAACTCGTCGATGACCACCACGATATACGGCATGAAACGGTGGCCGTGCTCAGGATTGAGCTGGCGGTCGATGAACTTCTTGTTGTATTCCTTGATGTTACGAGCTTGGGCAATCTTCAGGAGGTCGTAACGCGTATCCATCTCCTTACACAGCGACTGTAGTGTGCGAATCACCTTGCTGGTATCGGTGATGATGGGCTCTTCACCGTCATCGGGAACCTTCGCCAGGAAGTGTTTCTCTATGCTGCTATAGACGCTGAACTCCACCTTCTTCGGGTCAACGAGCACGATTTTCATCTCTGCAGGATGCTTCTTATATAATAAAGAGGTGATGATGGCGTTCAAACCGACCGACTTACCCTGACCGGTGGCACCGGCTACAAGCAGGTGGGGCGCCTTGGCGAGGTCGAACATAAAGACTTCATTGGTGATGGTCTTACCGACGGCACAAGGCAATTCCATCGTTGACTCCTGGAACTTTTTCGAGTTCAGGATGCTTTCCATCGAGACGGTAGCCGGTTTGGCATTCGGAACCTCGATACCCACAGTACCCTTGCCGGGAATGGGTGCAATGATACGGATGCCGAGGGCAGCCAGACTCAGGGCGATATCATCCTCCAGATTCTTGATGCGGGAGATGCGGACACCAGGGGCAGGTGTGATTTCATATAAGGTAATCGTTGGTCCTACGGTAGCCTTGATGCTCGAAATTTCCACACCGAAGTTACGCAGCACGTCAACGATACGGTTTTTGTTGGCCGTCTGCTCAGCCATATCGATATAGGGCTTGCCGTCGGTTTCATACTTCTTCAGCAGGTCGAGAGTGGGATAGTGGTAGTTTTCCAAGTCGCGTTTGGGGTCGTAGGGAGTGCTGATGTCCCCATAGTTGTCGGCAGCCACATCCTTACCCTTTGCCTTTTCCTCACTTTTACCCGTCTCGACCGTCATCTCCACCTCTTTGCCGGTTTTGTTGTCTGTGTTGTTACTGGTCTGCGTGACCGTCACCTTGGCCTTTTGGGGTTCATCATTATCGATGGGGAACTCTATCTGCTCTGTTTCGGGGTTGTCAAATACTGTGGGGTCTTCTAACGTATTGAAAGAACCGTTGTCCGTACTGTCGCCACCACCCACATTGATGGTCATGGGTATCTTCTTCAGGTAGTGCAGGGGATTGAACACCTTGCGAATGATGATGACGGTCTCCATGCTCAGGTACACCAGGAAGGCAATGGCAATCAGAGCCAGCAGGGCCGTGAGTCCAGGAACACCAATAATTCCTTCTATCATCTGGCAGATGGTCAGTCCGTGGTCGCCGCCAGGATTGAAGCAGGCATCTGCAAAGAACGGCGCAAGGAATTTCGAGAAGGTGACCGATGCCCATATCATGATGATTGCCAGACACATAAACCACTTCAGCAGGTTCACCTTGTAGGCGCGCATCATGTTGATGGCTAACAAGAAGATGAATACGGGAATGACGAAGGCTGCCAAACCGAAGCAGCGCTTGATGAAAAACCATGAGGTATAGGCTCCAAGGCTACCGCATGCATTTTGAAATTCGTGATTCTGATTGAGTATCTCGCCATCGCGTGGTGTCTCGATGATACTCTGGTCGGCTGCACCCGTTACGAAGAACGATACGAAGGCCCATACCAGATACCCTGCAATGAAGAGCAGGCAGAAGCCTAGAACGAAATTGAGACGCTCGTTATTGAAGATTTTCTCTATGCCGATGGCTTCACGGAACGACGATGCTGTCTTCTCTCTTGAAGTCTTTACTGTTTTCTTTTTTGCCATTGATACGTTATTTTATAATTACAAGATGCAAAATTACAAAGAATATCTCAGATTTCATCATAAAAAGGTCGTTTTTTTATTTTTTTCTTTGTATTTCGCTTGTTTTGCACTACCTTTGCACGCTGAATGAAGAAAACTATCTATAACAAATATGATAAGACTCGCATAGCCACATTGCCGCGGGTGCTCTTCGAGGGACGTATTGTCGTTGTCTGGACGGAGCGCGAGGCTGAGAAGGCTGTCCGTTTCCTGCTGTCGCAACCTGTTTTAGGTATCGATACCGAAACGCGCCCCAATTTCCGTAAGGGCCCTATGCACCAGGTGGCGCTGCTTCAGGTGGCGTGTCACGATGTCTGCTTCTTGTTCCGCATGAACCGACTGGGAATGTCGCCATCGGTCAAGCGTCTGCTGGAGGATACCACGGTGCCGAAGATAGGACTGTCGCTGACCGATGACATGAATCAGCTGCATCGCCTGGGTGACTTCGAAGCGGGCTATTTCGTTGACCTTCAGCATCATGTGAAAGAAATTGGTGTCGAGGACATGAGCCTTCAGAAACTGTACGCCAACTTCTTTGGCCAGAAGATTTCCAAGCGTCAGCAGCTGACCAATTGGGAGGCCGACGTACTGAATGACCATCAGAAAGGCTATGCAGCCACAGATGCCTGGGCGTGCATCATGCTCTACGAGGAGCTGATGCGATTGGAACAGTCTGGTGATTATTGTTTAGTGAAGAGTGAAGAAGTGAAGAGTGAATAATTTGCTACCGCTATGATAGATTATAAGCAAATAAGATTACGCAAAGGTAAGGAGGAGAGCTTACGGAGATTCCATCCGTGGGTGTTTTCTGGTGCTATCGCCAGTATTGATGAAGGCGTTACAGAGGGTGAAATAGTGCGTGTGGTGACCAATTCGGGCGATTTCATCGCTGTCGGACACTATCAACAGGGAAGCATTGCAGTCCGCGTGTTGACATTTTCTGACGTGCCTATCGATGCAGAGTTTTGGGCTTCACGCCTGCGTTCAGCCCTCCAGATGCGACAAGCCATCGGACTGGTGACGGATGATACTACTCATTCTAATTCCTACCGCTTGGTTCATGGCGAAGGTGACCACCTGCCTGGGCTTATTATTGATGTCTATGGCGAGACGGCAGTCATGCAGGCGCATTCTATCGGTATGCATCTGTGTCGTAAGGAGATAGCTTCTCAGCTTATAGTAGTTATGGAGGGTTACATCAAGCATATCTACTATAAGAGTGAGACCACGCTACCTTTCATGACGGCTGATGACATGAGCGGATTCCTTTATGGTGGCAGTAATGATAATATCGCGATGGAGAACGGCCTGAAGTTTCGTGTCGACTGGCTGAAAGGTCAGAAGACAGGTTTCTTCGTCGACCAGCGCGAGAACCGTTCGTTGCTGGAGCATTATGCCCGTGGTAAGCGTGTGCTGAACATGTTCTGCTATACGGGTGGCTTCTCGTTCTATGCCATGCGGGGTGGGGCCGAACTCGTTCATAGTGTGGACTCGTCGGCTAAGGCCATCGAGTTGACCAAGCAGAACGTAGAGCTCAATTTCCCTGGCGACCCGCGTCATGAGGCCTTCTGCGAGGATGCTTTTAAGTTCCTGGAGGGTATCGGTAATCATAATGTTCAATGGTCAATGGTCAATGTTCAATGTTCCTACGACCTTATCATCCTCGACCCGCCAGCTTTTGCCAAGCATCGTGGAGCCCTGCACAACGCCCTGAAGGGCTATACGCGCCTGAATCAGAAGGCTTTCGAGAAAATCGAACGGGGCGGCATTCTCTTTACGTTCTCTTGTTCGCAGGTAGTCACAAAGGACCACTTCCGCAATGCCGTCTTCACAGCAGCAGCATTGGCTAAGCGTAAGGTGCGCATCCTTCATCAGCTGCATCAGCCTGCTGATCATCCCATCAACATCTATCATCCGGAGGGTGAATATCTGAAGGGTTTGGTGCTCTATGTGGAGTAAAGTAGAGGCATATATCAGCAAACATAAACTGCTTGATAGTAATGAGTTGTATCTTGTTGCTTTAAGCGGTGGTGCAGATAGTGTGGCGCTGCTGTTGCTGCTGTCTGAGGCGGGCTACAAGGTGCATGCTGCACATTGCAATTTCCATCTTCGTGGAACAGAGTCGGATAGGGATGAAGCTTTTTGTGTGGAGCTGTGTGGTGCTCTTGGTATTGAGCTGCATCGGGCTCATTTCGATACCCAGACTTATGCCGAACTACACAAGGTAAGCATCGAGATGGCAGCCCGCGAACTGCGCTACAAGTGGTTTGAACAGCTCCGTGAAGACATTGGTGCAGCAGGAATCTGCGTGGCTCACCATCGCGATGACTCTGTGGAAACGGTACTTTTAAACCTTGTCAGAGGTACCGGATTGAGGGGATTGTGTGGTATTCAACCGCGAAATGGTTATATTCTGCGACCACTCTTGTGTGTTTCCAGAGCAGAAATCGAGGCATTCTTGGCTGAAAAAGGGCAAAAATACGTCACGGACAGCACGAATTTGGAGGCTGACGTGATGCGTAATAAGATTCGTTTGCAGGTCCTTCCTCTGCTTCAAACACTTAATCCGGCTGTTGCGGAGAATGTTCAGCGTACAGCAGAGAACCTGGCGGAAGCTCAGGCTGTGTTGGATGGCATCGTTTGTAAATACGCAAATTGTAAAACGCTTGATTTAAATGAGTTAAGCCAATACGGTTCAAGTGAATATATTATCTTTGAATGGCTCAAAAACTTCGGTTTCAACGGAACTCAGGTTCGTCAGATTCTGGACGCTGATACTGGTAAAATCGTCAGTTCTGTGACGGGTTATGATGTCTTGAAGGATCGTGGACGCTTGATGGTTGAACCAGCTCTTGAACCCTTCAATCCTGTGCGTATTCCTGAAGAGGGAACGTATATTTTGGGGGAAACAACCCGTTTCTCGCTGCGTAAAAAGCCTGTTTACGTGTCGAAAGAAGCCCATATTGCTACCCTTGATGCTGCCAAAGTCCACTTCCCGCTGACCGTCCGAAGGGTAGAGGAGGGTGACTGGATGCAGCCCTACGGCATGAAAGGCCGCAAGCTGTTGAGTGACCTGATGACCGACCTGAAGATGACTGCTTTCGAGAAGCGCCGCCAGTTGTTAGTCGTTGATGCTCAGGGCGTTGTCCTGTGGGCTGTGGGTTTGCGTACAGACCAGCGCGCAGCTGTTTCTGCTGAGACGAAAGAGGTGTTAGAGTTAACATCTTCCACTTCAGCGTAACCAATTCAATCAGGTAAACAATACATTTTTCCGCAATTTCTTTGTTATTTCAAAATTATTCCCTAATTTTGCAGCAAGAAAGACTAGTTCATATATGCCTAAAATACTACTACGCGAGAAGTCCTTGCTATAGCACAGGAGTATCGGGAGAAGTTGCTTCATCAGTGGCAGCTGTTCAAGGATGGTAAGAGAATAAGGATTATAACGGTAAAGAAGAAGAGATAAGATCATGTATAAGAAAGAAGGATATTGGGACGTAAAGCCAAAGATTAAGCGTTTGTCGTTCCCCAAACGCGGTAAGTTTCAGGTCGACCTGCAAGATGGTCGTTCTGTGGTGATGCCGATTTCAGCATTCCCGTCGCTGAAGAGAGTACCCATGAAGGAACGCGATAATTGGTATCTGATGGGCGGTGGAGTCACATGGGATTCCTGTCCTGAAGTCATACATATCGAGCAGATTCTGGGCAACTATCAGAACTACGCTCATGAAATTGCATAAAAACAGCGAATGTCGAACCCTCTAAAACTGATGATGCCTATGGGCTGAGAGAGAAATATAACATAGGACATATAGGATGAATATCCACTTTTAGATTCTTGTTTCCGAATATCGCCAATATAAAGAAATTGTCAAGAACTGAAGTAGGAGTTGATGTACGTGGTCTTCAGGGCGACGTGAACCGGGATGGCAAGGTGACAATTACTGATGCCGTGAGCGTAGTGAACATCATCCTGAATGGTGAGGCTTCAGCAGCTCCAGCGATAGAAACTCCAGATGCTGATAAGAATCCTGAGTAGTGAAGTAACGTAGAATCATACTGCAAATAGAGAAAGAGGGCAGGCTTCCGATTGGAGACCTGTCCTTTGCTTTAAAGCCATGAGAATGTTTGATACAACGGACAGGTGTCACTAGATGTTAGATGGAGGAGGAAGGATGGTATTAACGTAAGAGATTAAGCCTGTGAAGATGGACAACGGCTTCAGCCTGGAGCGCTATATTGCCGGAGTCGCCAACGAACTGCTATGTGCGCTGCTGGGCCTGGTAGAGGAAGAGTGAGTGAATAGAAATCTTACAATCTTACAATCTTACAATTAAAAAAAGGGGTATCGCCATCCTTATATATATTATATAACTAATTGATATATAGATATTTATATATATTATGCGAAGAATGGCACCCCTCAAAAAACAACTGTAAGACTGTAAGACTGTAAGAACGTAACAAGTTTAATTCATCTAAAAAGCTGAAATACAATGAGATACGATATTAGTAAATCCAAGGCACCCGAGATGCCTAACCTCGGAAAAGGTACAGAATGCATCAAATTACTGCTCTCACAGGCCTCAAAAGACATGTACGAAACGCTGGTTCCGATGTTTTTCCCTGTACTTGGCGCGCATATTAGTGGCGCAGAATTTCAGTATCCCGACCTCACTTGGAAGGAAATGTGTGGCCAAATGGCCCATCTTGTAGCCGATTCGGGGGGTAACAAGGGCCAATTACCGCTATTGGTTGATGCCATTCACAGGGATTCGCGCCAACATGACAAGTTCATCACCTACTCGAACCAGACGGGACTGTACACGAAAACTGAGGATTATCTGAAGACAAGGACTTCAACGACAACTACCGCTCTGTATGCAAAGGCACTTCCTGAACGCTCCGAAGGCACATCGTGAACCGAGAGAAGGCACATCCTGACGCGTTCGAAGGCACATCACGACAAAGGATGTGCCTTTTCTTTTAAACAACGGATTGAACGGATTATATTAAAAACAACGAAATAAGAGGGATTACACGTTTTCGCTGCTATAAAATTTGGTGGTTCGGAAAAAAATGATTACCTTTGCACGTCAATTGAGAAGAATCAAAATTAAAAGGTAAAAAATAAGTAAAATGAGTAAGAGATTTGCCGAGCATAACGGCTTGAATTTGACGCAGACAAACAACGATGTGCTGCAGATGTGGAAGGAGCAAGATATCTTCTGGCGCTCTGTGAAAGAACGCGAAGGTTGTCCACAGTTTGTATTCTATGAAGGTCCTCCTTCAGCCAATGGACATCCTGGAATCCATCACGTGCTGGCGCGTAGCATCAAGGATACCTTCAACCGCTATAAGACCATGCAGGGCTTCCAAGTGAAGCGTAAGGCTGGTTGGGACACTCACGGACTGCCCGTTGAGCTGGGCGTCGAGAAGGAGTTGGGCATCACCAAGGCTGATATTGACAACAAGGAGAGCGACAAGTATATTTCCACCGAGGACTACAACAAGAAGTGTCGCGAGAATGTGATGATGTACACGCAGGAGTGGCGTGACCTGACGGAGAAGATGGGTTACTTCGTGGACCTGGACAATCCCTATATCACCTACGACAACAAGTATATTGAGACGTTGTGGTGGCTGCTGAAGCAGTTCTACAAGAAGGGCCTGCTGTACAAGGGCTACACCATCCAGCCGTATTCGCCAGCCGCAGGAACGGGACTTTCAAGTCATGAATTGAACCAGCCTGGTTGCTATCGTGACGTGAAGGACACCACGTGTACGGCAATGTTCAAGATGAAGACTCCAAAGCCGGAGATGACCAAGTGGGGTACGCCATACTTCTTGGCATGGACCACGACTCCGTGGACTCTGGCTGCCAACTCAGCCCTCTGCGTAGGTCCGAAGATTGACTACGTGGCCGTAGAGACATTCAACCCCTACACAGCCGACAAGGTGACATTGGTTCTGGCCGAGGCTCGTCTGAATGCTTACCTGCCTGCAGAAGGAAACATCACCGACGGTGGTGAGATGCCTGAATATAAGAAAGGTGACAAGCTGGTTCCCTACCGCATCGTGGCCCGCTACAAGGGTACTGACCTGGTTGGTATGGAGTATGAGCAGCTGATGCCCGCCATCAAGCCCATGGGCGATGCCTTCAAGGTGATTCCCGGTGACTATGTCACGACTGAGGACGGTGCAGGTATCGTTCATATTGCTCCTAACTTTGGTGCTGACGACGCCTTCGTAGCCAAGAAAGCCGGTATCTGTCCGATTGTGCTGATTGACAAGAAGGGTGCTGAGCGTCCTGTGGTTGATTTGCAGGGTAAGTACTTTGTGATTGAGGATCTCGACAATGAATTTGTCGAGCACTATGTGAATGTGGAGGAATGGAGCAAGTTTGCAGGCCGCTATGTGAAGAACGCCTACGACGAGACGCTGACCGACAAGGACGAGACGCTGGATATCTCGATCTGTATGGACCTGAAGGCTCAGAACAAGGTGTTCAAGATTGAGAAGCACGTGCACAACTATCCTCACTGCTGGCGTACAGACAAGCCCGTGCTGTACTATCCGTTGGACAGCTGGTTTATCAAGTCGTCGGCCTGCAAGGAGCGCATGTCAGAGCTCAACAAGACCATCAACTGGCAGCCTGAGTCAACAGGTACGGGCCGCTTTGGCAACTGGCTGGAGAACCTGAACGACTGGAACCTGAGCCGTTCGCGTTTCTGGGGTACTCCGTTGCCCATCTGGCGCTCAGAGGACGGCGAGGAAATCTGCATCGGCAGCGTTGAAGAGCTGTATAATGAGATGGAGAAGAGCGTCAAGGCAGGCTTCATGAAGAGCAATCTGCTGAAGGATCAGGGCTTTGTGCCTGGCGACATGTCGAAGGAGAACTACGACAAGATTGACCTGCACCGTCCGTACGTGGATTATATCGTGCTGGTCAGCGAGAGTGGCAAGCCCATGAAGCGTGAGACCGACCTGATTGACGTTTGGTTCGACTCTGGTTCAATGCCTTATGCGCAAGTGCACTATCCGTTCGAGAATGCCGAACTCATCGACAAGAATGTTGCTTTCCCCTGTGACTTCATCAACGAGGGTGTTGACCAAACGCGTGGTTGGTTCTTTACTTTGCATGCCATTGCTACGATGATCTTTGACTCAGTAGCCTTCAAGAACGTTATCTCCAGCGGTCTTGTGCTCGATGCCAAGGGCAACAAGATGTCGAAGCATGTGGGTAACGTGGTGAATCCGTTTGAAATGATTGACAAGTACGGTTCTGATGCCGTGCGCCTGTATATGATGACGAATAGCGAGCCCTGGGACAACCTGAAGTTCGACCCAGAGGGCGTTGCTGAAATCAGCCGCAAGTTCTTTGGTACCTTATATAATACATATTCGCTCTTTGCGATGTATGCCAACGTGGATGGCTTCGACCCGCAGACACCACAGATTCCCGTCAGCGAGCGTCCTGAGTTTGACCGTTGGATTCTCTCTTGTCTGAACTCGCTGGTTCAGGGTGTTCAGCAGGAGATGGACGGCTATGACCCCACACGTGCCGGACGACTCATCGATGCCTTTGTCGATGAAGACCTGTCTAACTGGTATGTCCGGCTGAACAAGAAGCGCTTCTGGGGCAAGGAGATGGATAACGACAAGTTGGCTGCCTATCAGACCTTGTACGAGTGCCTGATGACCGTTGCCAAGCTGTTGGCACCATTCGCTCCGTTCTTTGCCGACCAGCTGTATAAGGACCTTGGTGGCGCCCTGGATAGCGTGCATCTGGACAAATTCCCTGTGGTCGATGGTTCTGCCATCGACAGAGAACTGGAAGGCCGCATGAGTATTGCCCAGCGCATCACCACCATTGTGCTGTCGCTGCGTAAGAAGGAGGGCATTGCCGTGAAGCAGCCTCTGCAGACGCTGATGATTCCTCCCGTTGACCAGGCTCAGCGCGAAGCTATTGACACCGTGAAGCAGATTATCCTGCAGGAGGTGAACGTCAAGGACGTGAAGTTCGTTGAGGGTGCCGGCATCCTGGTGAAGAAGGTGAAGTGTAACTTCCGCACGATGGGTAAGAAGTTCGGCAAGGACATGAAGGCCGTTGCTGCTGCTGTTGCTGAGATGTCGCAGGAGCAGATTGCTGAACTGGAGACCAACGGCAAGGTGCTGCTGGGCAGCTATGAGATTCTGGCTGAGGACGTGGAGATCATCAGCGAGGATATTCCAGGCTGGCTGGTTGGCAACGACGGCAACTTGACTGTAGCCCTCGATATCACCCTGACCGACGAGCTGCGTGCTGAGGGTATGGCCCGCACACTGGTGAACCGCATCCAGAATATGCGTAAGAAGAACGGACTGGAAATAACAGACCACATCCGCGTGAGCATCGAGCCCAACGAGGCATCAACGAAGGCTGTCGAGGCCTTTGGCGACTATATTGCCCGTCAGGTGCTGGCCGACGACTTGAAGCTGGAGGCTAACGATGGTCAGGCTGTGGAATTCGACGACTTTAAACTGAATATTCAAATAACTAAAATCTAATAATTATGGCAGAAAAGACTCGTTATACGGACGAAGAATTAGAAGAGTTCCGTGAGATTATCAATGAAAAGTTATCTTTGGCTAAGCGCGACTATGATCAGATGATGAACGCTTTGATGAACAAAGATTCAAATGATGTTGACGATACATCCCCCACGTACAAGGCTTTGGAAGAGGGTAGTGTTACACAGTCTAAAGAGGAGATTATCTCGCTGGCAGCCCGTCAGCAGAAGTTCATTCAGGGACTGAAGGCAGCGTTGACACGTATTGAAAACAAGACCTACGGCATAGACCGTATTACGGGAAAGCTGATTCCGAAGGAGCGTCTGAAGGCAGTACCTCATGCCACGCTCAGCGTTGAATCGAAGATGGCTGGCAACAAGTGAGCATACAACGCAATATAGTGCAGCGCGGGTGGCTCGCCATAGCTATTGTGGTGGGCGTCCTCGTCATTGACCAGATTCTCAAAATCTGGGTCAAGACACACATGACACTTCACGAACAGATTGAAATACTGTCGTGGTTCAAGATCGTTTTCATTGAAAACAACGGTATGGCCTACGGCATGGAAATAGGTTCGAAGCTTGTCTTGAGCATCTTTCGCGTTATTGCTATCGGCGTGCTGACGTATTACATGATCCAACAGGTTAAGAAAAAAGCCCGTTGGGGATATATAGCGTGTCTGGCAATGGTTACTTCCGGAGCTGCCGGCAACATCATCGACTCGATGCTGTATGGACTTATTTTCAACGGTAGTTCAGAGCATTACGTCAGTTACTTCGTGCCCTTCGGAACCGGTTATGCGCCCTTCCTGATGGGTAAGGTTGTCGACATGTTCTACTTTCCACTCATTGTGACCACTTGGCCTGAATGGGTTCCAATTGTTGGTGGCAATGAGTTCGTCTTTTTCAGTCCAATATTCAACTTCGCCGACTCAGCCATTTCGGTAGGCGTCGTACTGCTGCTGTTGTTCTATCGCCGTGAAATCGGTGAGATGTCCTTCAGTAAAAAGAAAACTGATGAGGAAACTTAGTCTGTTACCCGTGCTGTTGCTGCTGCTTATTGCATGTAAGCCAACTGTGCCTTCGAAATATATCCAGCCAGGAGATATGGAGGATGTACTCTACGACTATCATGTGGCAATGGCTATGGCAAAGGCAGAAAGAAGTGATGGAACGAGCAGTTTTGACCAATCGAAATATTTTTATGCCGTGCTGAAGAAACATGGACTGACTAAGGCCGAATTCGATACCTCGATGGTGTACTACTATACCCATGTGGATTATCTGAAGGAGATATACAAAGAAGTCAACGAGAAATTGTCGGATGAAGCCAAGTCGTTGGGAACCAGTGTCGGCGACATCAACCGTTATTCGCAGTTCAGCGCTTCGGGTGACACAGCAAGTATCTGGACTGGAGCCACCGACTTGTTGCTGATGCCGTATCCAACGATGAATCGCTATGACTTCACGATTAACGTGGACACGTCGTTCTATATGGGCGACTCGTTTATGTTCCAGTTTATGTCAGAATATCTCTATCAAAGTGGTTCGCGTGATGCGGTGGTATGTATTGCCTCCAAGTATGACGGCGACAGCATTATCCAGACCAGCAGCCACATATCGGTTGCTGGACTTGCTCAGGTTCGCATACCTGCCGTGAAAGACAAGAAGTTAAAGGAAATGAACGGTTTCATCTATCTGAGTGGTGGCAATGACGATGAATCGACGCGAAAGATGATGTTCCTCAGTCAGATACAGTTCATCAGATTCCATAACAGGGAGAAAAGCAATGAAACAACAGGACAAGTTAAGACGGATAGCGTGCAACGAGTTAGTGATGCCCGACGGTCAGAAGTTGACTCTATGCGTCGTGGAAATTTCGAACGGTTGCATGGTAAACCACTACCCGCTCCGCCAAGAAAGCGCTGACACCGAATGGTGGCGAGGAGAAATTGTGCTGAAGGACCAAGGTGACGGCACCGTCAGCGCATATTATAAAGGAAAGCTAATTATTTAAATTATTACTACTATGAATACGAAATTACGTTTAGCGGTTATGAACTTCTTGGAGTTCGCCGTTTGGGGTGCATACCTCACGTGTATGGGAAACTATCTGGGAATAGCCGGATTAGGTGACAAAATCTCATGGTTCTATGCCATTCAGGGCATTGTCAGCATCTTTATGCCCACTCTGATGGGTATTGTGGCCGACAAGTACATCCAGCCACAGCGCCTGCTGGGTCTTTGCCATTTGCTGGCCGGTGCCTTCATGATCAGCTGTTGGTGGATGGGCGAACAGGCTGGCTTCGGTAATGAACTGACCGACAAATCGTTATTCATCGCTCTATACACCATGAGTGTGGCATTCTATATGCCGACTATCGCGCTGACCAATACGGCAGCATTCACCATCCTGAAGAACAACGGTCTGGATACCGTCAGGGACTTCCCGCCCATCCGTGTGCTCGGAACAGTTGGTTTCATCGCTACCATGTGGTTTGTCAACTGCGCCTTCCTCGACGATACGGGCTTTGGCTTCACGCTCGGCGAGAACGCCCATAAGTTCCAGTACACCTACCTGCAGTTCCTCGTATCGGGAGTTCTCAGTTTTGTACTCTTCCTCTATTGCTTCACGCTGCCCGAGTGCAAACTGGCTAAGAAGGAGGGCAAGGTGTCGCTGGCAGAGAGTCTCGGACTCAACGCCTTCAAGCTCTTCAAGCGCCGTCAGATGGCTTTGTTCTTCATCTTCTCGGCGTTGCTGGGCATGTGTCTGCAGGTCACCAACGGCTTTGCCGGTCCTTTCCTCACCAGTTTCAAGGGCGTACCGGAGTATGCCGACTCCTTCGCTGCCAACAATGCCACCATGCTGACCTCCATCTCCCAGATTAGTGAGGCCTGCTGCATTCTGATGATTCCTTTCTTCCTGAAGCGTTTTGGCATCAAGGTGGTGATGCTCATGTCGTTGTTTGCATGGGTATTCCGCTTCGGATTCTTCGGCATCGGTAATCCTGCTATGCCTGGTGTTATCTTCTTTATCCTGTCATGCGTCGTTTATGGCGTAGCCTTCGACTTCTTCAATGTGTCTGGTGGTATCTTTGTTGACCAAGAGTGTGCCCCCGATATCAAGGCTTCTGCACAGGGACTGTTCATGATGATGACCAATGGAATCGGTGCCACCATCGGAACATTGGCTGCCGGCGAAATCGTCAACAGCTTCTGCCATTGGGAAGGCGGATACCTCGTTGGCGAGTGGCAGACGTGTTGGTTCGTCTTTGCTAGTTTTGCCTTTGTGGTAGGTGTATTGTTCGCTATCGTATTTAAGCCGGAAAAGAAACCCATTGGGGAAATAAGACATTAAAAAATAAAAAAATAAAAAATTAAAAAAATAAAAGAATAAAAAAGCTACAGTAGACTGATGAAAGAAGTCAGATTCTTTTATGTCCCCGATGCGTTAAACAACAGCGAGCTGCCCAACGACGAGGCCATGCACGCCCTGCGCGTGCTGCGGCTGAAAATGGGCGACGAAATGATGCTGATGGACGGCGAGGGCAACTACTATCGTGCAGAGGTGACATTGGCTCATACAAAGCATTGCATGTATGAAATCAAGGAAACAATACCACAGGAGCGTCAATGGCAAGGGCATGTGCACCTTGCCATAGCACCAACCAAAATGATGGACCGCATCGAATGGATGGTGGAAAAGATCGTTGAGATTGGTGTTGACGAAATCACGTTCCTGACATGTCAGTTCTCTGAACGCCGCCTCATCAAGGTGCCACGTATCGATAAGATAGTAGTGTCAGCTGTCAAGCAGAGTAGAAAAGCCTGGAAAGCCCAAGTTAACGAGGTCGAGGCATTTCAAGAGTTTATACGTCAGCCCCGTAGTGGCAGGAAGTATATTGCTCATTGTTACGATGAAATACCACGTACCTATCTGTACGACGAGCTTCGGAAACCTTCCGACACGCTTGATGCCACCGTGTTGATTGGGCCAGAAGGTGACTTCTCGATAGATGAGGTGAAGGAGGCAATTGCCAATGGCTACCTTTCAGTACATCTCGGACAAAGTCGACTGCGTACTGAAACGGCCGGCTTGGCTGCGGTTATGATGACACAGCTGAGTAAGACGTGAGTGTTAAGAAGTTAAGACGTTAAGAAGATCATGAGAAAAATTGTAATTCTGTGCTGCTTTTTTTGTTCGTTGACACTTTCTGCAGTGACCATGCGTGACGTGCTGAAGTCAATGCCAGATAGCATCATGCCCTTGCTAACTGAGAATAACATGTTGGATATGATTGACTTCATGGATTCAAACATGACCGCAGAGGTTACGAATGTATTGCAGGGTAAAAGCCGGATGCTGATACTGTCTGAGCAATTTGCCAAAATTGCGCTGACACAGTCTTCTGAAGTAGAACTGCGACTGCTTGATACACAGGAACCAGTGGACAGCATCTCACAGATTATCTGTCTTGTAAAAACCTATGGGACAGACGTGAAAGAGAGTAGGGTGGCGTTCTATTCTGCGAAATGGCGACAATTGAATACTGCAGACTATCTGGTTATGCCTCATCATGAACCGTATGAAGACACTATGTGGTTGGCAAACTGGAATGATGAGGAACCCGCAATGACCGTCATGTCAGTACGTAGACTTAATCTGCCGGCAAATGAAGAACAAGAAAAACTTGAGGATGTGTCAATAATTCTTAATTGGGATGGCAGAATTCTTAAATAGAACTAATTTTTGATACTTTCCTATCAAATTACTTGCAATAAACGTAAAAAAGTTCGTATATTTGCAAGTGTGTTTTTCATGGTATTAGATTATTAAGGTTAATTTAAAGATTGGTTGTCGTGAGACAATCAATCTTTTTTTTGTACGCTCAACACGGGGGTATGTTGGGGGCTATTATGATTCAGACGAAAAAAAACTTTCTGAATTTTTGTGAACTTCAGAAATAATTCGTACCTTTGCATTATCATGCAAGTAGTCTACGAAGATAACCATATCATTATCGTTTCGAAGCAGAGCGGCGAGATAGTGCAGGGCGACAAGACCGGCGACACGCCTCTGAGCGAAACGGTGAAGGCATATATCAAGGAGAAGTACCAGAAACCGGGTGCCGTGTTCCTGGGCGTCGTACACCGGCTGGACCGTCCTGTGTCCGGTTTGGTGGTGTTTGCCCGGACGTCGAAGGCATTGACCCGTCTGAACAATATGTTCCGCGACGGAGAAGTACATAAAACGTATTGGGCACTGGTAGGTAAGATGGAAGATGTCAGATGTCAGATGTCAGATGATGGTGAATGGCATACTGTGACGCATTGGCTGACGCGCAATGAGAAGCAGAACAAGAGCTACGCTTATGATCATGAGGTGCCGGGGGCGAAGAAGGCCGTGCTGCGATACAGGGTGATAGGCCATAGCGAGCGCTATACGCTGGTGGAGGTGCAGCTGCTGACGGGCCGTCACCACCAGATACGCTGTCAGCTGGCGGCAATAGGCTGTCCAATCAAGGGCGACTTGAAGTATGGCGCACGGCGCAGCAATCCCGACGGCAGCATCTCGTTGCTGGCGCGTCGCATAGAATTCGTGCATCCTGTGTCGAAGGAACCGATAGCCGTCGAGGCTCCGTTGCCAGACGATAAACTTTGGAGAGAGTTAAGAGTTAAGAATTAAGAGATAAGAGCTAAAAGCTAAGTGCTAAAAGCTAAAAGATGAAGAAGGCGTTGTGGTGGATAATAGGCATTCTGCTGAGTCCGGTGCTGCTGTTTGCGGTACTGGTCTTACTGCTTTATCTGCCACCCGTCCAGAACTGGGCCGTTGACAAAGTGGCGGAGATAGCCTCTGAAAAAACGGGCATGGAAATCTCGGTAGGCCATGTGCAGCTGAAGTTCCCATTGGACTTGTCCATCGACGACTTCAAGATGATAAACGGCACGGACACTATTGCTGATATGTCACACATGGTGGTTGATGTAAAGCTGCGGCCTTTGTTAGACAAACGTGTAGTTATCAAACAGTTAGAGATAAACGACACAAAACTGAATACCAACGGTTTCATAGATGCCGTGCGAGTGAAGGGCGACTTCCGCCATCTGTCGCTGAAGAGTCGTGGTATCGACTTGGACAAGCAGACGGTAGAGGTGAACGGAGCCCGTTTGGAGGGTGCCGACCTCGACGTGCTGCTGCGCGACTCCGTACCCGAGGACACAACGACTACCAAGACGCTGTGGATCATCAATGCCGACAGCATCAGCATACGGCAGTCGGCTGTGGCCGTACACTTGAACGATAGTACCGACGCTGCTGTCCGCTTTGGCTCGTTGACGGTTCGCGAGGTGCTGGCCGACTTGGGCAAGCCCGAATACCGAGTGGGCAGCATTGACTGGTTGGACGGCGGTGTGCGCTATGGCGACATCGACATGCCACAGCTGGCTCTGCATACTGGAGAGCTGAGCATGCACGGCGATAGCATCAGCATACCGTCGCTGCATGTGAAGACGCCCGACAGCGAACTGTCGCTGGCTTTCGACATGCCGCTATCGTTCACCGACAGCATCAGTCCCGGGAACATACAGCTGAACCTTGATGCGCAGCTTGGCTATCAGGACATCAAAACTTTTACGGCTAGTCTGCCTGAAGCCATGATGGAACGGTGGCCCCGCTATCCGCTGCATGTGAAAGGGCAGGTGAACGGCAACATGCAGTACATGGAGTTTACTGGCCTCGATGTGGAGCTGCCTACCGCCTTTGCCGCCAAGGCTGACGGCTTTGTGGCTAACCTGACGGACATGGACCGTCTGCGGGCCGATGTTCGCTTCAAGGCCGAGACGCAGAACCTGAACTTCATCATGGCTTCGCTACCGCGCGATGTCCAGCGTAACTACCGCATTCCGGCCGGTCTGCAGGCAGAGGGTAGGATGAAGGCCGACGGTGCCAACTACTTGGCCGACGTGAAATTGCGTGAGGGTCAGGGTATGGTGGCGCTGAACGGCAGCGTCAATACTGCTGTTATGCGCTACGACGCACAGGTGACGGTGAAGAACCTGAACGTGCATCACTTCATGCCGCATGATTCCATCTATACCGTTACCGCCGACATCAACGCCCAAGGTCAGGGTACGGACATCTTTTCGCGCAGCACCACGCTAACTGCCGATGCCAGAATAGCCCACATCGGTTACGGCCACTGGAACCTGGACAACATGACTGTAGAGGGCGACATCAGGAACGGTCGCGGACATGCCGTCGTGCACAGCCGTAATGAGCTGTTGAACGGTACGGTGGGTTTCGACGCGCTGATGGACAAACGCAAGATTGACGGTACGTTGACTGCCGACATCAATTGCCTGGACTTCTATCGTATGGGACTGTTGCCCGAGCCGACGTCGATAAGCCTCTGCGGACATCTGGACCTCAGTTCAGACCTGAAGCAGACATACATACTGAGCGGACTGATTAACGACCTGAGCATTCGCGACTCTATTCAAACCTTCCGACCAGGCGACATCGGCATCCTGCTGAAGGCACGTCCGGACACCACTTACCTGCGGGCACAGAGCGGCGACTTCATCGTGAAGTTTGATGCCAGCGGCAACTACGAACGGCTGCTGAAGCAACTGACCATACTCGGCGATACTGTTGCCAGTAAATTCTCGCACCGTATCATCGACGAACCCGCTATGCGCCGTCTGCTGCCCACAATGAAACTGCACGTGGAGAGCAAACGCGAGAATCCGGTGGCGACATTCCTGAAAGCCACGCAGAACATAGAATTCAAGGAACTGCTGTTCGACATCGATGCCTCACCAGTCACGGGTTTGAACGGTAAAGGACACGTCCACTCGCTGACGTTGGACGACACGCGGCTCGATACCATCAATTTCCGCATTACCCAGCGTGAAAAACACCTGTCGTTCGGCGGACAGGTGCGCAACAACAAGAAGAATCCGCAGTTTGTGTTCAATGCCCTGTTTGACGGCGTTCTGCAACAGCGTGGCCTGACCTTAGGCTTGCGCTACTTCGATGCTGACGACAAGATGGGTGTCCGTTTGGGTGCACAGGCCGAAATGGTGGACAGCGGCATCAGAGTCCATCTGGTACCAGAACGTCCAACGCTGGGTTACAAGGAGTTCAGCCTGAATAAGGACAACTATATCCTGATGGCATATAAGAAGAAAATGGAGGCTAATATAAACCTGTTAGCCGACGACGGCACCAGTGTGCAGATATACTCCGAGGAGAGCGACCCCACAGCCCTTCAGGACCTGACGGTGAGCCTGAACAAGTTCAACCTGGCTGAAATCACCTCCGTGATACCTTATGTGCCGCGCATGACAGGACTGCTGAACGGCGACTATCATGTGGTGCAGCATGAAGACGGCAATTTGTCGGTAGTTGGCGATATGGCCGTGCGCAACATGACCTACGAGCTGAGTCCCATCGGCAATATTAGTGCGGAGCTGGCCTATCTGCAGAAGGAGGGTGACGCCCACGCCATCGAGGCGCGACTGATGAAGGACTATCAGGAATTCGGCATCCTGTCGGGTACCTATTATAATAGCGTTAAGGGGAGTGAGGATGGCAACGCCATTGATGCCAAGTTCGTGATGGAGCGACTGCCGCTGTCCATCATCAACGGCTTCATTCCCGACCAGTTGTTTGGTTTACAAGGCTACGGCGAGGGTGAGCTGGCCATCAAGGGAAGCTTGTCAAAACCCAAGGTCGACGGTGAGGTGTACCTTGACTCGTCGTATGTGGAGAGCATTCCCTACGGCGTGACGCTGCGCTTCGACAACGACCCTGTACGTATCGTTAATTCGAAGCTGCTGTTCGACAACTTCACCGTCTATGCCCACAACAATAATCCGCTGAATATTCAGGGCGACATTGACTTCGGTGACATGGAGCGCATAATGGTGAATATGCGTATGAGGGCCAAAGACTATCAGATTATCAGCGCCAAGGAGAATCCGAACAGCATAGCCTATGGTAAGGCCTTCGTAAACGTCTTGGCACGCATGAGCGGACCGCTCGACAGACTTTCGATGCGTGGCCGTGTGGAAGTGCTGGGCTCAACCGATATGTTCTATGTGCTGCGTGACTCGCCGCTGACCACCGACAACCAGTTGCAGAACCTGGTGAAGTTTACGGACTTCAGCGATACGACGCAGATTGTCGTAGAGCGTCCCGTACTGAACGGTTTCCAGATGGACCTGACCGTCGACGTGTCGAATGGAGCACATATCACGGCATTCCTCAATACAGACCATTCAAACTATGTCGACATCATGGGTGGTGGCTCGCTGCGCATGCGCTATAACCCGCTTGATGACCTACAACTGCACGGCCGCTATACACTGACGAATGGTGAGATGAAATACTCGCTGCCGGTCATTCCGCTGAAGACTTTTACTATTCGCGACGGCAGCTACATTGAGTTTACCGGCGAGCCGATGAATCCAACGCTGAACATTACCGCCACAGAACGCACGCGGGCTGCCGTAAATAGCAACGGCGCCAATCGCAGCGTGGCATTCGACTGTGGCGTCAAGATTACCCAGACACTGGATCACATGGGCGTGGAGTTTACGCTCGATGCTCCTGAGGACATGCAACTGCATAGCGAGCTGCAGGCGATGAGCGTCGAACAGCGTGGCAAGCTGGCCGTAACGATGCTGACAACAGGCATGTACCTGGCCGACGGCAATACGGGGTCGTTCAGCATGAACTCGGCACTCAGCTCGTTCCTGAACTCTGAAATCAATAATATTACCGGCAATGCCTTGCGCACGCTGGACCTCTCATTCGGTATGGACAATTCGACAGACGCTACGGGAAATTCCCATACTGACTATTCCTTCAAGTTTGCCAAGCGCTTCATGAACAATCGCCTGAAGGTGACAGTTGGAGGTCTGGTGTCGTCGGGTGCAGAACTGCAGCAACGCAACAACTCGTTCTTCGACAATGTCTCGCTGGAATACCGTCTGGACGATAGTGCCAACAAGTTTGTCACGCTGTTCTACCAGAACAATAGTTACGACTGGCTCGACGGCTATACGCAGAAGTACGGCGGCGGCTTCACGTGGCGGCGCAAGCTGCAAAGCTTCTGGGACATTTTCCGTTTCAAGGACCCACAGCCCGTCAGGCCGTCGACGCCGATGAGGAATGCCCTTCCTGTTGATACCCTAAAAACTGCCAACGATGAAAGAAGATAAAAGAAGATATATGAAGATGATGGAAGTGTGGCTGCTTCTGGCATTCTCCGTCTTCCTGATAACGTCCTGCTCGATGACCAAGGATATTCCTGACGATGAACAGTTGTTCACCGGATTGACCAAGATTAAATGGCAGGACTACGAACCCAACGATAACTTCACGCAGGCACAGCTGGAAGTAGAGACGGCGCTGGCCACGGCCCCCAATGGTGCCATTTTCGGTAGTTCCTACCGCCGCATGCCATTCTCGTGGGGCGTTACCGTCTGGAATAAATACCACGATAAGGACACACCCTTTGCCCGCTGGATGACGAAATCGTTTGGCAAGCAGCCTGTGCTGATGTCGTGGGTCAATCCTGCCCTGCGTTCGTCGGTAGCTCAGTCTGTATTGCACAATCACGGCTATTTCAGCGGCAATGTCACCTACGAGACCGTGCCGCAGAAGAATCCCAAGACGGCCAAAATAGCATATACAGTGAACTTCGGACCGCTGCACACTTTAGATAGCGTAGGCTATTTCGGTTTTCCCTCAGAAGCAGACAGCCTGATGCAGGCATCGCTGCCCGAGGCATACATCCATCGTGGTGACCCCTTTGTGGTGAGTAATCTTGAAGCCGAGCGACAGCGCATCAGCATGTTGCTGCGTAACAACGGATATTACTACTATCAGCCAAGCTTTGCCACGTATCTGGCTGACACCTTCGCCGTTGACCGCAAAGCTCAGTTACGATTACAGGTGGCCGATAGCATTCCCGACGTTGCCAAACGCAAGTGGTATATCGGACGCATCAATATCAACTTGAAAAAGAGCTTCATGGAACAGCTCAAGGACTCCGTTCGCCGCCGTTCCTTAACCGTTCACTTTAACGGCAAGAAACCGCCTGTCCGTACCCGTGTGCTGATGGCTGACATGAAGTTGCGCTCCCGTCAGCCATACAGCTACGATAACTACATGCAGACCATTTCCAAGATTAATGCCTTGGGGCTGTTCTCGATGACCGACTTTAGCTTCACACCACGTAGCACGATGGTTAATGGTGCCTACGCCGACACCCTCGACCTGACGCTGAACTGTGTGTTCGATAAGCCATGGGACTACTACGTCGAAACCAACATCAATGCTCGTACTATCGGCCGAGTAGGCCCAGAGGTGCGTATGGGTGTTGTTCGTCGTAATGCCTTCAGGGGCGGTGAGAAGATTGACGTCAACATTCATGGCTCATACGAATGGGCAACCAGTGGCGGCTCGTCGATGAATAATTACGAATATGGTGCCGACGCCTCTATCGAGTTCCCGCGTATTATTGCACCGTTCTTTGGCGGCAACCGTACACCTCGTCGTACTGAGAACGGACAGCGCCGTCGTCGTCGCCGTTTCTATGTCACACCTACTACCCTGGCCAAGGCGTCTGCCGATGTCATCTATCGCCCCAACTACTACAAGATGCATGTTGTTTCTGGTGAGTGGACCTATCGTTGGCAGTCGTCAGCACAGAGTAGCCATGAGTTTTCGCCGCTGACGGTGAAGTATCAGTTTATGAACAGTCATACTGAAGCCTACGACTCTATCGTGCGCATCAATCCCTATCTGGCTGCTACCATGCAAGACTATTTCATTCCTGAGATGCGATATACTTATACCTACAACAGCCCCGCCTCGCTGATGAATCCCATTCGCTGGGAGGTGACGCTGGCAGAGTCGGCCAATCTGGTGTCGCTGGGCTATCTGGCGGCAGGCCGGAGTTGGAATGAGAAAGACAAGAAGTTGTTCAAGAATCCCTACTCACAGTTTGTCAAACTGGAGACCGATTTCACCAAGACGTGGACCATCAATGATGCTTCACGGCTGGTAGGTCATGTCAATGCAGGCTTAATTTATGCCTACGGCAACAGCGACTGGCTGCCAAACAGCGAGATGTTTTATGTCGGTGGTGCCAATAGCATTCGAGCCTTCCATGTGCGCGGCATCGGTCCCGGAGAGTTCCCAGGAGTCGATGATAAAGCCATATCGTATCTGATGCAGAACGGCGACATCAAGCTGGTTATGAACTTGGAATATCGTCGTCAGCTGTTTGGCAAGCTGCATGGTGCCTTCTTCATCGATTCCGGTAATATATGGAACTTCGATGAAGACTACGAAGACGAATACTATAGAAAGTTATTTGCCAATACCAAATTCCGCTGGAGCCACTTCCTAAAAGACTTGGCTTTGGGAACGGGTATCGGCATCCGCTACGACCTAGACTTCCTCATCCTTCGTCTGGACTGGGGCTTTGCGCTCCACGTTCCTTATGAAACGGGAAAGTCTGGCTACTTCAATATCAATAGTTTCAAGGACTGCCAAACGTTGCATTTTGCCATTGGCTATCCATTCTGATAAAAAGGGTAAGAAGATTAGAAAGTAAAGAGTAATAGATAAGGGAATAACTATGAAGACAGTATTTCTTGGCACATTGACATTGTTGCTGCTGTTAGCCTCATGTGGTGGACGTAAACACGATGCCGACTACTACATGGCGATGGTCGACAGCATCCGCAAGGCTGAACAAGTAAAGGATATCCAGCAGAAAGCCGGTATTTACAACGACCCTGTAGAAGCTTGGTTTGACACACTTCAGCTACGCACTCTACCCATTCAGTCGGCAGGTACGAACTTGGCACTACTGGGCGAGTTCAAAACTGTGCCAATGAATGTCAACGAGTATTTTGGCTACAACCCCAGTGCCAAACTCAAGGCTATCGCACTTCCCTCTGCTTACCGTCGTCAGGTTATACTGTTGGCTGAGATGGTTGATTCCATAACGCCCCGTATGCAGCTCTATGTTATGGATAAGAAGCACATGCCCATCGACCAGTTGTGCATTTACGAACAGGCTAATGAAAGGTTCGATGGTGACTACGGTAAAACGTTCATGGAATACTTTATTACTACAAAATATGAAATTACGCTCATGCTATACTTTCAGTCACACAACCGTGAGCGTAAACCCGAACTATTGAACTCACGTCGTTTCCTCATTAACAAAGACGGAATGTTTGAGGAAACGGTCATTGAGTTGGAGTGATGAACTCGACGTTATATTGATATGTCGTTATCACGAAGTTAAAGGAGTTTTGCCAGACGGGAGCGCAGTTGTTCGGCTTCACTCTTTCGGATACTGAGCACTATCTCACATGTATTGTCATATGTCTGGCTGATGATGCGTGGATTCATGTCCTTGACGATACGCATCACGTCGTTCATTTGAGGATAGGCAAAGGAATACTTCACCAGTTCTTCCACTTGACGGGTTATGATAGTGGCGTGGGCAATGGCGTCGGCGGCTGCCTCACGATAGGCCACAATGAGTCCGCTGGTACCTAAGTTGACGCCGCCGTAGTAGCGTACTACGACAATCAGGATGTTGGTCAGATCGTTGCTGTTGATTTGGCCGAGAATGGGCTTGCCGGCAGTACTTGATGGCTCACCGTCGTCATTGATGCGAAAGTCGGTACGGTCGGCCCCAAGCATGTAGGCAAAACAGACGTGACGAGCATCGTAGTATTTCTTGCGATACTGGGCAATGATGTCTTTCACCTCGTTGACAGTCTCAACGGGGTGGGCAAAAGCGAGGAACTTACTCCGTTTCTCGGTGTAATATCCCTCGCTTGTTGTTGCTATGGTGCGGTATTCGTCAGTCATAGATTGATGATAGTAACTATATTAACTATAGGTACTATAGTAACTATACCAATTTATGAATCACTAGGCCAGAACGTAGTTTCGGCTCAAACCAGGTCGCCTTTGGCGGCATAATCTTACCGCTGTCGGCAATGTCCATAATTTGCTGCATCGTGACAGGGTAGAGGGCCAATGCGGCACGCATCTCACCAGAGTCGACGCGACGTTTCAACTCACCCAGACCACGCAGACCGCCAACGAAGTCGATGCGCTTCGACGAACGCAGGTCGCCAATATTCAGAATCTCGTCAAGAATCAGACGGCTTGAAATATCTACATCAAGCACACCGATGGGGTCGTTATTGTCATAAGTGCCGTCTTTGGCTACCAGACTGTACCAATGACCGTCGAGATACAATGAGAATTCGTGTAACTGGGCTGGCTTGTAAGTGTCCGTACCCTTGTCCTTCACGTCAAAGTTCTTCTGAAGTGCGGCGAGGAACTCTTCCGAGGTCAGTCCGTTCAGGTCCTTTACTACGCGGTTGTAATCGAGAATGGTCAACTGTGAAGCCTGGAAGCATACGGCCATGAAGAAGTTATACTCCTCGTCACCACGATGGTTGGGGTTCTGCTTCTGCTTCTCAGCACCCACAAGTGCGGCTGCTGCTGAGCGGTGGTGGCCGTCGGCAATGTAGAGGCTCGGCATCTTAGCAAACTCAGCAGTAATGGTCTGCATGTCCTGTTCGTCATCAATCACCCAGAACTGATGACGGAATCCGTCAATTGGAGCTATGAAGTCGTACACTGGTTCCGTTTTGGCATAGCGCATGATGATGGCGTCGAGTACCTTATTGTCAGGATAGGCGAAGAATACCGGCTCGATATTGGCATTGTTTACGCGAACATGCTTCATGCGGTCTTCTTCCTTGTCACGGCGCGTCAGCTCGTGTTTCTTGATGTGCCCCTTCTGGTAGTCGTCAGTATGGGCGCATACTACCAAACCATATTGTGTCTTTCCATTCATGGTCTGTGCATATATATAATAATGTTCGTGCGAGTCCTGTACCAGCCAGCCTTTATCCTGAAACTTCTGGAAGTTCTCGGCAGCCTTCTCATACACCCTCGGGTCGTATTCCGATGTACCTTCTGGGAAATCAATCTCAGGTTTGATGATGTGGTACAAACTCTTCTCGTTGTCGCCAGCCTCGGCGCGAGCCTCTTCACTGTCAAGCACGTCGTAGGGACGGCTTTCTACTTGCTCCACCAATTCCTTTGGTGGGCGTATTCCCTTAAATGGTTTAATGATTGCCATTATTTATTTAAATAAAGATTCTCCTTGATTTTCTCAATCATTTCGGCATATTCAGCATCGCTCAGATAGACTTTGCCAGGATTCATTTGGAATGTACCACCATAGTCTGGACCATCGACATACTTCGGAGCCAAATGGAAATGCAGGTGCGACAACTTATCGCTGTAGGCACCATAGTTGATTTTTTCGGGATTGAAAGCACGCTGCATAGCACGGGTTACACGAGCAACGTCGGCCATAAAGGCATTACGCTCTTCGTCAGTCAGTTCATTCAGGTCGTTGACATGATCTTTGTAGGCCACCAGACAACGGCCATGATAGGTCTGCTCCTTGAATAAAAACGCGCGAGACACTTGAAGCTCGCAAATCTCAATCATTAAATCGTGTAACGTTTGATTGTTTGTGCAGTACAGACACTGCTTGGGGTCACTTTGCATATTGTTTTATTTGTTTTGATTTGTTATTTTCCCTGCAAAGGTACAATATTTTCAGTTCATAGTTCATAGTCCATAGTCCATAGTTGCAGTCGTTTAACATCTTTTATTACAAACAATTCAAAAAAACTATGAACTGTGAACTATGAACTATGAACTTTTTGTACCTTTGTCGCCAAATTATAGTGTTTTGATATGCCGATGAATGGACCATTGATGGAGTGTGTGCCCAACTTCAGTGAGGGGCGCGATATGCGAGTGATTCAGCAGATTACAGATGCTATTGCGTCAGTTTCTGGTGTTAGGGTGTTGCATGTTGATCCAGGCTATGCCACCAACCGTACTGTGGTTACCTTTGCGGGTAATCCGAATGATGTCGTTGAGGCTGCTTTTCGCGGTGTTGCCAAGGCTGCTGAACTGATAGATATGCGCTATCATCACGGCACGCATCCTCGCCAGGGTGCCACTGATGTGTTGCCACTCGTACCAATCAGCGGTATTACACTCAAAGAGTGTGCTGAACTGGCCCGTCAGTTGGCTGACCGCATGGCTCGGGAGTTGGGTATACCTTGTTATTGCTATGAGGCTGCGGCCTACCGTCCGGCTTTCCGAAATCTGGCTGTGTGTAGGGCAGGAGAATACGAGGCCCTTCACGACAAGCTAACCGATCCAGCCCGTCAGCCAGACAAGATGCCCGCCGACCTCTCCAAAGTCGAACGAACAGGCTGTTCCGTCGTCGGAGCTCGTAACTATCTTATTGCTGTCAACTTCAATCTCAACACCACCGACAAGCAGATTGCTCACGCTATTGCCTGTGATATTCGTGAGTCAGGTCGTAAAGTAACTGATGCCAATGGTAACATCGTCCATCAGTCTGGCACGTTGAAGTGTGTCAAGGCCATTGGCTGGTATATCGAGGAATACGGTATAGCCCAGGTGTCTGTGAATCTGACTGATATCAGCATCACCTCCCTGCATGTCGCTTACGACGAAGTATGCCGCTGTGCCGCCTTACGGGGTGTTAAGGTTACTGGTACTGAAATTATCGGCATGCTACCCGAAAGTGTCCTTCTCGATGCCGGTCGACACTATCTGAAGCCCGTTACTACCAATGTCTCACCCTCTAAACTCATCGATGCTGCCATCCATAACATGCATCTTGATGACCTCAAGCCTTTTATCCCTCAGGAGAAAATTATTGAGTTTGCCTTGTAACGGTCTTGTATTGTTACCCATTATTTACTCCTTGCCGGCCAAAAGGCTTGATGGTTGCTTTTAATATTTCTATGGGGTTGTAGTCATTTAGTTGAATGCGAAGAAGTGTATCCTGGTGTAATCCAAGTTCTTCACATGCCTCGTTCCACAGTTGACGAGTAGAAGGCCGGCAGGTCATTTGTTCGACGACAGGTGATGTAACGCTATTCATGACGATGACACCATCAGGAGCGATAACATCTTTTACCTTTGACATGATTTCCTTGAGGTGACCACCGTGGCCGCCGATAAAGACGGCATCGGGGGTTGAGCTTGTGGCGATGACATCGCAACAACCAAGGAAGTCGCCCATGTGGACGTTGATACCAGGGGCACCGAAGCGACGGACATTTTCGTGGATGATGGCCTTGCACTCTGGACGAATCTCGAAGGCTTCTATTTGAAGATGTGGAAACTGCAGACGCGCCTCAATACTGACGCTACCCGTACAGAAGCCAATGTCCCAAAGAACGTGACGCTTGTGTAAATCAAGAGCCTGAAGTGTGAGCAGGCGGATGGGCATCTTGGTAATCATCTTCTCGCGACCATCTAATAATTCAAATTGATTATCTGGAATTCCAAACCATGAATTAGGCAAATTGCACGAATCGATTATTATGCAATTGGGCATTTCAAACTCCCGCTGAGTGGCTTCTTCAAGGGTGAGTGAACTGATTTTTTCGAGTAAGGGATTCCCGAGATGTTCGCCAATATGAATGGTATAGTTGGTGTAGCCATAGTCGAGCATTCGTCGGGCTATGGCAGAGGGGGTGTGTTCTTTGTCGGTCAGCACACCAATCTTCTCTGCACGTTCAATGAGTGTACGGTCAAATTCATGCCAAGGGCGGCCGGTGAGTGATACGATACGCATATCGTGGTAAGGCATCACGAGACGGTGTGCCAGCATTTGCAAGGAGTTAAACGTTGGGTAGACCACGATATCGGCCTCAGGCAACTTCCGCTTGATGGTATTGGCAAATCCGAAGAAGAGAGGGTCGCCACTGGCGAAGACAATAATTGAGTGCTCAGCGGTTTTCCCGCTGAGACTTTCGTAGCGCTCAAACACGGCATCGAGGGGAACGGTGATGTCAATCCATTGTGCGTCAGTGGGCAGTAATGGAGCCATTATCTCATGATGGCGCTTACCACCCGAGAATACCTTTCCATTTTTGATAATCTCCAGCACCTCTGGCGGAAAGAACGGCTGTGGATTGTCCGTAATACCTATGACAATGAATCTAATCATAATTATCAATTCTCAATTCTCAATTCTCAATTGTCAATTGTCAATTAATCACAGGTCGCGACCAGGTTTTAGTTGTGCTGCATCGTCAAAGGTCAGAATGGCATTACAAAGTGTTGCTGCGAGATTGCTGCCACCTTTTCTGCCCTCAACGATGATCTTGGGAATCTGCTTCAACGTCTTGACGGCATGTTTACTTTCGCAAACATGTACAAAGCCGACTGGAGCGGCAATAATACCCACAGGCTGCATTTTGCCTTTACGCACCAAGTCGCAAATCTCGAAGAGCGCCGTTGGGGCGTTGCCCACCACATAGAACGCCTCGGGATATTCCTCTGCCGCCAGTTGCATACAAGCCTGACTGCGGGTGATGCCTTTCTCGTCGGCTATCTGTTTGGAACGTGGGTCGTTGATGTAGCAATGCACCTCGATGCCCAGTCGTTCCAAAGCTCCCTTACGGATACCGCTGGCAGCCATTGTGACGTCGGTGACAATATGTTTCATGCTGCCGTCAACCACTTTTCCGTATAGTATCTCTGTAGCACGATCGTCCATCCAGAGACACTCTTCCATACCAAAGTCAACCGTTGTATGAATGGCGTACAACAAGGGCCATAGACGCCACGTCGGCACATCGGGGTGCTGCATCTCGGAGCGTATCGTGCGGAAACTTTCCATCATAATAGACTGACCGGGTTTCACGCTTTCCTGCTTTTCTTCACGATAGTAGCCGCGTGGCGTAATCATCTTTCCTTCAACTACATATGACTGAGAGTTGCCAATGAGAATGACAGTAAACATATCCACGTCTTCAGGGTCGAAGTCACCAAGGGTGGTTATCTTCACCTCTTGCTCCTCGCGACCAGCCTGGCGTACATAGCCTACAGGGGTGTTGGCAGCACGTTCCTGAAGGAAGAGTTCCTGTAATCGATATAATTGCCAATAGCGGCCGTGCGACTTGGGATTATAGACGGCTGTGACGAAATCGCCTACGGCAGCTGCCTTGATGCGTCGTTCTATGACAGCCCAAGGTGTCATCAGGTCCGACAAAGAGATGATACACATATCGTGACCAATGGGAGCACCCAAGAGTGAAGCTGCTTTCTGAAAGGCAGAGATGCCAGGAAGCGATATGACCTCAATGTTAGCGGGGGAACCGCTGACCACACGTTCACGCTGCATTTCATAGATGAGTGGCGTCATACCATACAGTCCTGCATCACCAGAGGAAATGACCACGACGGTTATTCCTTGTTCAGCCAAGAGGAATGCCTGTTCTGCCCGTTCTCGTTCTTTCTTCATGCCTGTGTCGATACACTCGCAACCCTCTTTGACGAAGGGCTCGATAAACTGGAAATAGTATTTGTATCCCACGATGGCATCAGCCTCCCGAATAGCTTCGAGTACGGCTGGCGTGATATCTTCTTTGCTTCCAGGTCCGATACCTGCGACGATAATTTTTCCCATAACGCTGACAAAGTTACGAAATAATCTTGAAAAAGAAAGCTGTTTTTTACAAGAATTTGACTTTCAGTCCAACTACCAGCATGCGGCCCGGTGAATAGAGTGCGTATTTACGCACAGAGGAATCGATGCGACGGTCAACACGGTCGAAGAGATTCTCTATGCCGATACTTGGTTCCACGCTTTGCACTATACACTTTTCATTTCTCACTTTAAAGGTGTGGATGGTGTTGAGATTCCAGATGCCAAAACCTGGTGCATTCTCATAAGGCTCTGTGTAATAGGTCTTTGACTGCAATTTGCCATTGAGGTTGATAAGCAGAGCATAGCAGCCCCACGAATTATGCCAGTTGGCGGCGATGGTAGCTGCATGGCGGATGCTGCGCTCAAGGGGCTGCCACTCTATTTCGTCGGTAGAACCATCGGAAAGACTGAGTGTACGGGCATAAGTGTAGGCATAGTTAGCGGAGAGGTTGAAACCTTGGAAGATGTTAGCCGAGACATTCACCTGTACACCTTTCACATCACCTTTGTCGCTATTCTTGTAGAGAGCATAGGAAACCATCTTGTCGGCCTGTTCCTGTGTCATCTCTGGGAACTCCTGCATCAGCATCTGGCGTGTAGCGTCGTCGACGGGGACGTTCTGTTTGACAATCATGTCGTTGATACGGTTCAGGAAACCGGTAACGCTGACAGCGACAACATTGCTGCGGTATTCGGCATTCAGCGAGAAATAGTTGCTCTTCTCTGACTTTAGGTCCCTATTGCCGAAGCTGATTTGAGCCTTGCCGCGATTGACGCTGAAGTAGTGGTAGTAGAGTTCGTCGAGACCAGGAGCGCGGAAGCCGGCTGAATAGGTGGTGCGCAGGTTGACGGCTCCCAGGCTATACATCAGGGTGACCTTGGGCGTAAGCTGATTGCCGAAGGTTTCGTGGTGGTTGTATCGGAGTCCAATGGTAGCTGAGCCATAACCCTGACCTATACTGACGCGATGTTCGTGTTGGGCATAGGCCGCTAAGGTGTAGACGTGCTGGTCAATGTTGCCGGAGGTGGCCACTAGGTAGTCCTTACGCCAGTTTGCACCCAGAATGGTGGTAGATTGGGGAACGAGTCCAAGAATGGCCTTGAGGTTGCCTTCCATCGTGCGTTGCTTCTTCGACTGCACGTAGTCACCAACGGCGTAGCTTTTCGTTTCTACGTCGTACTCCTTGCCATAGCGGAAACGGTCGACGGTAAAGTCGGCCTGCAGGGAGTTCTTGGCGCTAAACTTATAGATGCCGCCCACATTCCAGCGCAGACCCTTGTAGCGCATCTCATAGTCTGTACCGCCGGTGGGTGTGCCCGACGGAGAAGCGTCTGGAGTAGTAACCGTGTTGGGACGGTCGGTTATCTTGTATGAATAGTCTATACCCGCATTCATGGCCAGTTGGCTATTGGGGGCATAGGTGAATTTCTGTCCGATGATGCTGGAACGATAGCCCGTAAAGAGTGGGGCTATACTCTGTTGGGTCTCTGTGTCGGAACCCTTGACGTATTCCAAGTCGTTATTACGGTAGCTGTCGGCGCGGTCGTGGGTGAACGATGTATAGGAGCCGAAACCGTGATGATAGATGTCGAGATTGATACTCTCCGTCAGCACACCATGCCCGCTAACCTTGGTGTCGTTGGTGATTTCGACGGGAGAACCATCTGACACGGGCTGGTCGGTGATGATGTTGATGACACCGGCAATGGCGTCGCTACCGTAGAGCGATGAAGCGGCGCCGTCGAGTATCTCGATACGCTTGATGCGCGATATGTTGATGCGTGAGAGATCAACATTGTTGGAGATGTCGCCAGAGAGTTTCTGGCCGTTGATGAGGATGAGGATATATTTGTTGCCCAATCCATTCAGTCGCAGGAAGGTTCCCATGCTATTGGGAGCCATCGACACTTGTGGTAACATGCGTGTCAGAGCGTCGCCAAAGTTGGTAATGCCTTGCTCGCTGATTTCCTGTGCCGAGAGGACGTGGACGGGTGTGGCTGTCGATTTCAGACGCTGGTGATGTCCGGAGCCTGTCACGACGATGGGGTTCAGGTTATACGTTCGACTGGTCATCGATGAGTCGCTGTGACTCTGGGTGTGTATCTGACCCTGTACGGCGACACTCCCCATCAGTAAAAAGGTAACAAGGAGATGCTGTCTCACGACAGCACCTCCGCGGATACACTTATATAATAATACACGTACAAACATTGTTATCGTTATTCTTCAGGATACATGGAGTGATAAGCGTCCTCCAGGAACTCAGCACCCTTGGTGTGGTTGACCCACACGTTTCTGACGCCCTCCAGTTCCAGCAGACCCTGAGGGTGCTTGCCAACCTTGGGAACAATCGTTTCATAGCCTGCATGGCTGAAGAACTCATACCAGCTGACATCCTCGCTCTCAGGAGCCATCGGATTCCAGTATTCGTCGCCTTCGCCGGCCATATCGTTGTGAGCGTGGTCACCGGCGATAGACATAAGGGCGTGCAGATAGACCTTACCACTGGTGAGATTCTTCTCTCTCATACGCTCCAACACATTCTCTTTGTAGTTGTCGGGCATGTCGACGGTACCTACGAAGTAGTTGGGGTTGAGCTTCTGCAGTTCTTGTTCGAGCTGGGTGTAGCGGACGTTAGCCTTGAAGGTGTCATAGTTGTCGGGGTTACCGTGACCTATGAAAGCGACAACTCCCTCGGCAGCCTCCTTGGCATAGAGTGCGTGCAGCTGCTGGGCAACGGCGGGAATATCAGCATCAGGATTGTTCAGCAGGGGCATACCCAGGAAGATGGATTCGGTAGCAGACAACTTCTCCAGATAACTATCGTCGAGGTGAGCATCGGCAATATAACCGTTGTTCATAAACTTCTTGACGGAAGCCACGACGGCAGCAAACTCCTCACCAGGGATGACCTGCAGCGACTGCACATAGATCTTGCTGTACTTTGCTTTTCCGATGGCGTGCAACAGGTAGCGGGGCTCGTAGTAGTCACGACGCACGATGTTGCCGTTGTCGTCGACGTTCTCACCTGCGCTAGCGCGGTTGATACAGATGTCACTCGAGAAGCTCATGTAGACATCTGCATTGGGGAATGCAGCCTCGTAGGCAGCAACGGTCTTGTCGAAAGCCTTGAAGGCGTTGTCCCAAGTAGAACCGAAGGCCACCAGCAGCACGGCAACATCCTTCTTCGATGAAGCCTTCTTAGAAGCAACCAGATTGTCGTTGATGGTGTACTCCGAAACGATGTTCTCTTTCTTGTTGTTGTTGTCGTCGTCATCACCACATGAAACGAACGTTGGGGCTACTAAGGCAATAGCCATTGCAGCCAGAATAAATGATTTAATAGTCTTCATTGTTGTTGTTTTGTTTTGTTGATAAATATTGTTGTTTAACTCTCTTGCCGCTACTGAATTTGATGGTGAATGTCCAATATACCGTCGTACCTGACGTGTTGGTCCCCAGGTGGTAGGGACGCATGGTACGATCGACATAGTTGAAGATGTTGTCGACGCCAAACTCCAGCCTTATACTTTGAATGCAACGCCACACTCCGCTCCGACGGAGAATCTTGAATCGTGAATCTTTGAACGGGAAATCGTGCGTTGTGCTGATGCGCCAGATCTGATAGCCCTTACCGTTGCCGTTGTTCTGATAGTAGCGCTTGCTGCTACCGCGGGTCGACAGGCTTACCCCCAGCTTATACTTGGGACAGAATGTATGGCTGTACAGCGCCGAAGCACTCCATTTGTGGTGGGCCGTCCCGTCGATGATGACGGTGTTCATGCGGTCCTCCTTTTCGTCATACAAATGAGCTTTCGTGTCGAGGTAGCTATAGGCTCCGTTCAGCGTCAGTTCCGGCAATAGCTTGTACGACAGCGTGACGTCGATGCCGCAGGTTCGGGCGTCATCCATATTCTTATACATGCGCGCCTGTACCTTAGAACTACCGTCGCCCATATAGGCTGTGGTCACACCTGGCGGAATCTCGCTTTCCGACACGTTCACCAGCGCTATCATCCGGTCGAGTTTGTTCAGATACCCCGTGACGGCAGCCGTAAAGCGTCGTCCGCGGTACTCGACGTTGGCAGAATAGTAGTTGCTGGTCTGAGGATCGAGATGGATGTTTCCGATGTTAAAGAACATGCTGCTGCCCATGATATGGAGGTAGCGATAGTGCAGTTCCTTGACGGTAGGTGTCTTGAAGCCCTGACTCCATCCCAGACGGAAGCGGAAGTCGTCAACGGAGACCATCGTGCTGACCTTTGGCGTCAGTCGGAATCCAAAGTTATGATTGTCCACCAGGCGAAGACCCGCGGTGATGTTCAGCCACTTCAAATAGTTGAACTCGTCCTGCACGTACACGGCTCCCGTCCAGTCGTCGGCCGTTCCCGTCTCTGTACGGTCGGGGGCTTTCAGATAGTCGTAGCGGTATTCTGCACCGGCATTCAGCGTATTCTCATAAGGCAAGTTGAAGATGCCTTTCAGCTGTGCCATCACGCGCTGCTGGTCGCTCTGCAACTTGCTCTGGCCGGGCAACATCGCCACCGAGAACCATTCGCCGTCCTGGTCACCAAATTCCTCGCCCTGCAGCAACACGTAGTCGTAGTGCTTGGCGGTATAGTCGTAATAGTAGGCGTGCTTGTTCCAGTCCACGTCCAGCGTCACGTTGTTCCACTTGCCGCCAACCGATGCCGAGGCATTATTGTAGCGCAGGTCGTAGGTGTACACGTCACAACTGGGGTGACGGCCGTTCTGCGGTCGCAGGATATTCTTCTTATAGTACGAACCCTCGGCATACAGTTCGAGACCCTTCATCGGCTGATAGGTCAGTCGCTCGGCCACCTGCCAGTTATGGTATTTGTTCACCGTCTTGTTGCGACTGTCCGTCAGCACCATGCCATCGGCCCATTCCTCGGCGGTATTCTGCCATCCGTCGCTGCGTTGCAGCTGGAAGTTCGTTTGGCTGTTAAATCGGCCTAAGGTAAATGCTACCGTGTTATGCTGGCGCAGGTCGTTATGCGTTCCATAGCGCGTGCTGTTGTCCACATAGATTCCTGCCTCAGTATGTTTCTTGGTGATGATGTTGATGACGCCGGCCATCGCGTCGCTACCGTACAGCGCACTCTGGGCACCCTTCACAATCTCTATCTTCTCGATGTTGTTCGGGTCAATGAGACCAAGGTCGTTCTCGCCGCCCACATCGCCGTGAATGCGTTTGCCGTCCACTAATATCAGAATGTAGCTGTTGCCCAGACCGTTCAATTGCATCTGACTGCCCATATCGCCCTCGTTGAAGGCAAATGACGCCGTCAGGCCTGCGAGGATATCCTCCAGGCTCTTGCCGCCATACTGGCTCAGCATCTGCTGGGTGATGACCTCGGTCTGAACAGGTGCATCTCTCAGCAGGTGCCGTGTGCCAGTACCCGTCACTACCACCTCCTGTATACTGTCAGAACGCCAGATGTCAGTCTGCGCCAGACCAGCTACTGCGGCATAGAATGCCAGCAGCACTACTGTCAGAATCTTCTTCATTCTGTTCTTAATGTTTTCCGCGCCGCATATCCCTGTACGGGCGTACTTTCGCTTTTGCTGGCAGGTCTTCTGACTTTCCCCAGTCTGCTTTACCTTCCCGACACTCTGAAGTGAAAAGTGAAGAGTGAAGAGTGAAAAATTTGCTACCGCTCAAAGGTAATCATAATTCTCAATTCTCAATTTTCAATTCTCAAATCAATTGTCAGTGGTGTTATACAAGCAGACCTCTTGAACGAGGATTACAGCTGCAGGTACAGTTCCGGACTCTCACCGGATTCCCTTACATTGGGCGACATCAGCCGCCAAATTGCCATTATTCGGGTGCAAAGATACGAATATTTTGGGAAAATACAATCATTTATTCAAAATTTTTTGTACTTTTGCATCCGTGAAGACCGCATTCATGATAGCAGCACCCACGAGTGGCTCTGGCAAGACAACCGTTGCCAGAGGTCTGATGGCATTGCTGACAGCGAAGGGGTATAAGGTACAACCCTTCAAATGTGGGCCTGATTATATCGACACCAAGTTCCACGAGGCAGTCTGCGGCAGACCCAGTATCAATCTCGATACTTTTATGGCCACGCCGGAGCATGTCCGCGAGCTTTTCCATCGTTATGGAGCTGATGCTGACGTGTGTGTAGTGGAGGGCATGATGGGACTGTTCGATGGCTATGACCGCGACAAGGGTTCATCGGCTGAAATTGCACAAGTGCTGGATATTCCTGTCGTGTTGGTGGTTGATGCTAAGTCTGCAGCTTACTCTATGGCACCATTGCTCTCGGGTTTTATCCATTTCAGGAAGGATATGCGTATCGCGGGCGTGATATATAATAAGGTGGGGTCGCAGAAGCATTTTCAGATGCTGCAACAGGTGTGTGAGGACTTGGGCGTCGAATGCTTCGGCTATCTGCCAAAGGACGCTGCATTGGAACAAGGCTCACGGTACTTGGGACTTGACTTCTCAGATATTAAGCCCCCTAAGTTAGGGGGGTGGGGGTCTGAACAAGCGTGTTCGCAAATCAATTTGGACATGTTGTTGTCCGTAAGCAAAGTTAATAGAGCAAACTTATGTTCAGACGCCCAAGCCCCTAAGTTAGGGGGCATTATGATAGCACGTAACCAAGAGTCGTTTTCTTTCGTTTATCAGGAGACGATTGACAGCTTTGCTCAAGTGTGTTTCTTCGACCCCGAGAAGGATGTACCGACGTTCGACGATATCGACTTGCTTTATCTGCCAGGAGGCTATCCCGAGAAACATCTTGATGCACTTGTCAGGAATGAGGCCTGTCGTAAGGCCATCCGTGACTTCGCAGAACAGGGTGGGCGCATTCAGGCTGAATGTGGCGGCATGATGTATCTCTGCCAAAGCATCGTCACGGATGACGGCGACTACCCGATGTGTGGCGTGCTGCCCTATACCATTACTGCCCGAAAGGCTGACCGCAAGCTGTCGTTAGGCTATCGTCGTTTTGTGTTGGATGGCATTGAGTACCGCGGTCATGAATTCCATTACACTCAGTTCTTGGGTGAAGTGCCTAAGAGTATCGTGCAGGTCTATAATGCCAAGGGTGAGCCTGTTGATACGCCTGTATTCAAATACAAGAATGTTTTAGGAAGCTACACACATGGCCTCACCCCCAACCCCTCTCCAAAGGGCGAGGGGAGTGAATACTCTTTAAATGATAATCTGTCTACTTCCTTCGCCCTTTGGAGAGGGGTAGGGGGTGAGGCTCTCCATCCTATCATGTTTGCCGGCACAGGCAGCGATGTCGGCAAGAGTATCGTTGCCGCAGCTTTCTGTCGCATCTTCCGTCAGGATGGCTACCACCCTGCACCCTTCAAGGCGCAGAATATGGCGCTGAACTCGTATGCAACACCAGAAGGATTGGAGATAGGCCGTGCGCAGGCCGTGCAGGCCGAAGCCGCTGGCATTCCCTGTCATACCGATATGAATCCATTGTTGTTGAAACCCAACTCCGACCATACCTCTCAGGTGGTGCTGAACGGTAAACCCCTTGGCAACAAGGATGCCTACGACTATTGGCGAAAAGGTAATCATAATTCTCAATTTTCAATTCTCCATTCTCAATTGCTCAAAGTGGTCTGCGACGCTTTCGACCGGTTGGCTGCTCGCTACAATCCCATTGTGATGGAAGGTGCCGGTAGCATTGCGGAGATTAACCTGCGTGACCGTGATCTGGTGAATATGTCAATGGCGCGGCATGCGAAAGCCGACGTGATTCTGGTAGGCGACATCGATCGTGGTGGCGTCTTTGCTAGCGTCTACGGCAGCATCATGTTGCAGACGCCCGAGGACAGGAAACTCATCAAGGGTATCATCATCAATAAGTTCCGCGGCGACCTGCGTCTCTTCGATGAGGGCAGGAAGATGCTTGAGGACCTTTGTGGCGTGCCTGTCCTTGGTGTGATTCCTTATTATAAAGACATCTACATCGACGAGGAGGACAGCGTGGCATTGGAGCAAAAGCGTCGCCAGTTGGCTGAAGGCAAGGTGAACGTGGCGGTGGTGCTGTTGCGCCATATCAGCAACTATACCGACTTCGATACTCTGGAGCGCGACCCACGCGTCAACCTCTTCTATACGAACAACGTGCAGGACATCCAACAGGCTGACATCATTATCCTGCCTGGTACGAAGTCAACCCTTGACGACCTCATGGAACTACGCCGCAACGGTTGTGCACAAGCCATCCAACGGGCGCACCGCGACGGCAAGACGGTGGTGGGCATCTGCGGAGGCTACCAGATGCTGGGACAGACGGTGGAGGACCCTGATGGCATTGAGGGGAGTATCACGAGTCTGCCGGGTCTTGGCCTTCTGCCCATCCACACTACGATGATTGCCGAGAAAACCACCCGCCAGGTGACCTTCCAGTTCGACGGTCAGGAGTGTCAGGGGTATGAAATCCATCAGGGTGTGAGCGATACCGACGAGAACATCCTGCAGGTCGGTCATTGCATCGGCACCTATATCCACGGGTTCCTGGACAATGCGCCTGTCATCGAGCACTTGTTGAAGCCAATAGCCAAAAGCCAACAGCCAAAAGCTGAAAGCCAAAAGGATTTCAAGAACGAGCAATACGACAAACTGGCAGCCCACGTGCGTCAGCATGTGGACATCGACAAGATTTATAGCATCCTGACTTCTAAAAATACTTTGTAATCTTTGCGCCCGAGAAGTTGTTCATCTCGTTCATCATGCGAACGGCGCTGTCGATGATGGGAAAGGCACAAAGGGCTCCCGTACCTTCGCCGAGACGAAGCCCGAGATGGAGTAGGGGTTTTGCTTCCACCACGTCGAGCATCATCTTGTGACCGCTCTCGTCGCCGCAATGGGTAAAAATCATGTAGTCCTGAGCCGACGGATAGAGGCGTATGGCAGCTAACGCGCATGCTGTCATGATAAAGCCGTCTATTAATATAATAAGGTGTCGCTCGGCAGCACGCAGCATAGCCCCGATGGCTGCCACCATCTCGAAGCCGCCGAAATGTTTTATTAATTGACAATTGACAATTGACAATTGACAATTATTGGCTGCGCCATCATGCCCATTAAGCCCATTAAGCCCATTAAGCTCTTTGAACCGCTCTACCGCCTTGGAAAGCACCTCGTACTTATGGCGGATGCCATCGTTGTTGAGTCCAGCACCAGCGCCGATGCAATCCTTCAAGGGAATGTTGCCCATAAGACTCATCCATATACTGCTTGGTGAGGTGTTGCCGATGCCCATCTCGCCGATGCTCAGCACACGGCAACCCTCAGCGATGCAGTCGTCGACTAAATCGACTCCCACTTGAATGGCTTGTTCGTACTCTTCCTCCGTCATTGCCGGCTCGTACAGGAAGTTCTTCGTGCCGCGTGCTATCTTCCGGTCGATGATTGAGAGGTGAGACGTGAGAGGTGAGAGGTGAGAGAAATGTTCAGCGAAATCGTAGTCCACACCTACATCCACGATGCGCAGCTTGAAGCCGTGCTGTCGGCAGAACATGTTCACGCCGCCGCCACCGTGCGTAAAGTTAATCATTTGCTGCCACGTCACCTCTCGGGGCGACACGCTGACTCCTTCGCGCTCTATACCGTGGTCGCCGCCTAAAAGCAAGTGGCAGGGGTGAGCCAGACTTGGCGACAGTGTTTGCTGAATCAGACAAACCTGCATGGCCAACTCTTCAAGTCGTCCCAGCGAACCTTTCGGCTTGTTCAGGTTGTCAATCTTTTCTTGTATTGCCACAGCCATCGTGTGGTCAACGGGCTTTATGTCGAATGTCTTCATAGTCGTGCGGTAGCAAATTATTCACTATTCACTTTTCACTTTTACCTTAAGTTCTATTCCACTGACCATTAATATGACTTCATCGGCTTTTGATGCAATATACTGGTTCATCCAGCCCTGCAGGTCGGTGAACTTGCGCTGCACAGCATTCTCGCTGACGCCGCCACAGCCTATCTCGTTGGTCACAAAGATGTAGGTGGCGTCGTGGGCGGTGATGGCGTCGAACTCGGCCTTGGCCTGTTCCAGCGAACGGTCGACGTCGGAGTCAGAAGCAAAGAAGAAGTTAGTCAGCCATAGCGTCACGCAGTCTATGACAGCTACGCGTCCTGTCAGGTCGTGACGGCTCAGCAGCATCTCCTCCTCGATGTTGGTCCATTGCGGACCGCGACGCTCCTGATGGCGGCGTACCCGTTCACGGAACTCCTCATCCCAGATATGCGCCGTAGCCACATAGACGGGATTGTCCGAGAGACTTAATGCCAGTTCCTCGGCCTTGCTGCTCTTGCCTGAACGTTGGCCGCCGGTAATCAGAATAATCTTTTTCATAAGGCACACACGACTAAATAAACCGTTAGCTCAACCAGCAGACAGACGGCTCCACAACAGTCGCCCGTATAGCCGTGCAAGCGGTGCCAGATGAGCAGATAGAGAAAGTACATCACAATGGCAGGAATGAAGATGATCAGATGCCACGACAGTCCCGTCAGGTAGAGGAATGCCACCATCGGCAGCAGACCCTGTATGGCGAGACTGATGCCCTCCTTGGTGTTGAATTTCCGGTAGACGGTCTTGCTCTTCGCCTCTTCCTCGCGACGGGCATAAGGCATCATCAGAATGAGCTGTGCCGTCACCATTTTCGCGTAGGGGTCAGCCGCCAGGACGGTCAGAGCGGCCATCGTGCTGTTCATGGAGTAGAGCGCCGCAGCCAGCAGCAGTTCATAGACGATGAGCCCCAGCACGCCATAGGTGCCGATGTGCGAGTCCTTCATGATGTCGAGGATGCGATGACGGTCGCTGCCACCGCCTCCGAAACCGTCCAGGAAGTCGGCCAGTCCGTCTTCATGCAAAGCGCCTGTGATGAGGAGCCTGACCAGAATGGCCAGCACGATGACGACGGGGTAGGGCATGACCATACTGCCGAACCAGAGCGTTGCGGCCATAGCCCCGCCCGTGATCCAGCCTGTCAGCGGCCAGTGTTCCACCACCGTTTTGTAACACTCCTTGGGCGGCTCGTGCAGTCGCCAGAAAGGCAGTCGTGTGAAGAATATCAACGAAGCCCAAATGCGGTCATACCATCGTGTCTGGTCAATGTTTGCTTGCATATTCTTGGAATTTGTTTGCAAAAGTACAAAATTATTTGTAACTTTGCAAGACGAAACGAAATAATAGCTGAAGAAATGAAGAAAATAGTCTTTTGCCTGGCCATTTCAGCCGTCTTGTTCTCTTGTACAGGGAAAAGTGCGGGTTCAAAGGTTTCTGGTGATGTTCCCGACGACTCGCTGGTGACCGTCGAGGTGAAGTATGCTACGGGGTTCAGCGTCCGCGACTCTGCCGATGTGCGCTTGGTGGACATTGGCAAGAAGGACCGCTTTGCCCTTGTCGCCAACGATGATGTCAGCGTGCCTGACGGCTATACCAAGGTTCGTGTGCCTATCAAGAGCACCATTTGTATGACGGCCCTGCAGCTGTCGAACTTTACCGCCCTCCAGGCTCACGACGTGGTGAAGGGCATCACGGGTACGAAGAACCTGTTCAACCAGGACATCCTGCAGCGCGTGAAGGACGGCAAGATCGTGAAAATCGGCGTGGAGGGTGAGTTCGACACGGAACTGGTGCTGGCGGCTAATCCGGACGTCATCTTCATTTCGCCCTCAAAGCGTGGCGGCTACGATGCCATTCGCGAAACGGGCATCACCCTCGTGCCCCATCTGGGCTATAAGGAACTCGACCCGTTAGGACAGGCCGAATGGGTGAAGCTCGTCGGCATGTTCATCGGCAAGCAGCGTGAGGCCAGTGTTCTTTTCGATTCAATCGAAAAGCGCTATAACGACCTGAAGGAAAAAGCCAGCAAGGTGTCGACACGGCCCACCGTCACGAGCGGTGAGATGCACTACGGCACGTGGCACGCGGTGGGCGGCAAGAACTATCTGGCGCAGATTTTCCGTGACGCCGGTGCCCGCTATGTCATCGACGACGACGAGACCAGCGGCGAGAATCTGGAGTTTGAGAAGATGTACGCCCTCTCGGCCAATGCCGACTACTGGCGCATCCTGAACAGCTATCAGGGGAAGTTCTCGTACGACGCCCTGAAAGCCTCGGAGCCTCGTAACGAACTCTTCAAGGCGTTCAAGGAGCGGAAGGTCATCTACTGCAACATGAAGCAGCAGCCCTACTACGAGATATCTCCCGTTGAACCCGACGTGCTGCTGAAAGACTTCGTGGCCATCTTCCACCCCGAACTCGTCGAACCTGACTACGAACCGAAATACTACCGATTGCTGAAATGAAAGTTTCGAAGTTTATCATTCTTGTTGCGACCATCGTCGTTCTGCTGGTGCTGAACCTGTTGCTTGGCACGGTACGCATTCCTGTTGGCGAGATTCTGACCATCCTTGTCGGTGGCGATGCAGCTGAGATACCCACCAACATCGTGTTGCAGTCGCGACTGCCGCAGGCCCTGACGGCCGTTGTTGCAGGTGCCGGACTGGCTGTCAGCGGACTCCAGATGCAGACTGTCTTCCGCAATCCCCTGGCAGGTCCTTCCGTACTGGGTATCAGCAATGGCTCCGCTCTGGGCGTAGCCTTTGTCGTACTGCTCTCCGGTCGTCTGGGCGGTGTTGCCCTCAGTCGTCTCGGCTATCTGGGTGAAGCCGCCATGAGTGTCGCCGCCATTGTGGGCGCCTTGGCCGTACTGCTGCTCATCCTGTGGGTGTCGCAGAAGGTGAAGGGTAACGTCACCCTATTGATTATAGGTGTGATGATAGGCTATCTGGCCAACGCCATCATCGGTGTGCTGAAGTTCCTCAGCCCTGAGGAGGATGTCAAGGCCTTTGTCGTGTGGGGACTGGGTTCGTTCTCACGAGTGAGTGGCGACGAGATGCTGCTCTTCGTCTGTCTCATGTGCATCCTGCTGCCGCTGGCCTTCCTGCTGGTCAAACCCATGAACCTGTTGCTTTTGGGCGACCGCTATGCCGCCAACCTCGGTCTGAACATCCGTCGAGCCCGCATGCTGGTCATCATCTCCAGCGGCGTACTTGTCGCCATCGTCACAGCCTATTGCGGCCCCATCATGTTCATCGGCCTGGCCGTTCCCCATCTGGCCCGAGCCCTGTTCCGCACCAGCGACCATCGTCTGCTGTTGCCAGCCACCGCCCTTTGTGGTGCCGCTCTCGCCCTGCTCTGCAACCTCATTGCCCGCATGCCCGGCTTCGAGGGCGCCCTTCCCGTCAACTCCGTCACCGCCCTCGTCGGTGCCCCCGTCATTGCCTCCGTCATCTTTAAGAGACGCAAGGACGAGGTGGGAGAATAGCGCTTTACAGGATTTCCATTATTTCGCGTAATGTTTTAACCGTATGTGTTGGAATGGGCGATGGCTCCACATCCCAACGGTTGAAAAGAATTGTGTCGATACCAACGTTATTGGCACCGACAATATCGGTCTGCAGGTTGTCGCCAATCATCAGCGTGGTCTCGCGTTCAGCACCAGACATTTTCATGGCATAGTCGAAGAAGGCGGGCGATGGTTTGTTGACGCCGGCATCCTCGCTTAGGATGATGGTATCGAAGTAGTCGCGCAGACCGCATGCCGCCAGCTTCTTGTACTGCACCTCATGGAAGCCATTGCTGGTCATGTGTATCCTATAGCCCCTACCCTTCAAATAATCCATCAGCTCGTGGGCACCTTCCACCACACCAGGTTTCGAAGAACAAAAGTCCAGAAACTTGTCACTCATCTTTAAGCACAGCTCTTCGGTGACTGGCAAACCATCCCCAGCCGACAGCGGGCGACGGAAACGTTCCACTATCAGATAGTCTCGTGTAATCTCACCTTTCGAATAGCGACTCCACAGGTCGATATTAGCCCACCAATAAGCGTCGTAAAACACCTGTGGGTCGTTGAAATACCGTTCGAGGTGGAACAACTCGAATGTTTCGCCCAATGCTATCACCGCATTACCATGAGTGTCGTATAGCGTGTCGTCGAAGTCAATAAAAAGGTCCTTGTATTCCATTATTTCTACTTTTGACTGCAAAGGTACAAAATAATTGATAAATGACAATTAATAACTGATAATTATTTGTTCCGCGACAGGCCATTTTCCCACACCTACCAACCATCAAAATTCGGTACACAGCGCCCGCCGTGCCTTCACGCGGCGCCAGCCGCGGATAGGCTCGCCGCCCGCCGCGCGATTCCTCGGCGGGCGCCGAGGGGTCAGTCTCCCTGACACTCTCACCCTGTTTGCCCGATTCTCTCACCCTGTCCGCACGGTCTTCTTAACCCGTCCGCAGGGTCTTCTTAACCCGTCCGTACGGTCTTCTTAACCCTGATGGCACCTTTGTCTCGTTCCAATTGCACTTTGGAGAGAGAGGGATGGCACTTTAGGGGGGTAACCAGATATCGGAACGAGTCGTTCCTGCCATCGGAACACCTCGAAAGCATTATCCGAACAACCCGAAGGAGGCATCCCTTTCATTCACTACCATTTCCATCATCAATGGCAGATGGCGCAGAACGCCCTACCTGTGATTTTTTGTTTCCAATATCACCAATATCACACACGATCTATGCGCCTGTATTTCAGCGCATTGCCGTGTGATATTAGTGTGATATTGGTGATATTAAACCCCGTCGAACGCAGATGTATTAACACTTTTTACAGAAAATCGTGGCTAATTTATGTTAAATTGGTGTTAACAAGAGCCATATTTATGGTTAACATTACAACTTTCAACAATTGCATAATTCTTTCCCTTTCTCTTTTTTATGGTTAAACTTTAATTATCTATTCTCAATTGTCAATTATCAATTAACTACGAGGTAGTTTTGCTCTCCGCGACAGGCTGTCTTCACTACCGTTCGTAGGCTCTCGTGCGAGCGTTCGTGGGCTCTCGTCATGACTGCGACAGGCTCTCTTGCATCTGACCTTCATTGATACTGCAAAGGTACTCTTCACTCGCTGTTGCGGTGTTGACTTTGTCGACAACTGCTGGCACTCGGCATAGCTCAAGCAAGCTCTGAACTCGCTGTTGCAGTTGTTGCGGTTGTTGCAGTTCTCTAAAGGCTATTCCCATACCCTAAAAATACTTCTATATTTATTAAATATAGAGTTAATTTTTGACTTTCATACAACCTATTTTGGAACTGCAACAACTGCAACAACCGCAACACCAGACACTACCTCACAGCGTGCCTGGCACCGTGTGACCCAAAAAATCGGGCTGACGTTTGGTCAGCCCGATTTTTTATACCTACACAGCAGTAGATATCTTGTTCAATTACTTACCAGAACCACCTGAGTGAGCGACGCCATTGATCATAATCTGGTAATCAACGCCCTCATAACGCGTCACATCGAATATAAACATATCATCTAAGTCGCTCATTTTAACCTTGGACTTATTCTGGAATACAGAAACATTAGCTATACCTGCACCGTCAACAGTGAAAGAAGCCTCTTCTGTGAGAGAAGAATTAAAGTCACCATAGATGCTCTGAAGCACATCACAGATAAACTGGAATGCCTTAGCATTTCCCTGTACCAAATCTACATCAAAACCAATCTTCTTAGTATAAGAGAATTTGTTTTCACCAGAAACAGCATTGATGGTCTGAATCGGCGGAATTAAATCGCTGAATGATGTAGGCTCACTAAGGGTCTTGAGAGGGAGTTTAAGAATCCAGTCAGAGAAATGGGATACTTTGAATGAAACAGTACCATCGGCATCTACTTTTCCTTCCACAGACTCATTGCCGCTCTCAAGCGTCAACGGCAGTCCGGCAAGGCCTTTTCCAACAAACACCTTCAGGGTAACCGGCTTGTCGAATTTTGCGCCATCGGGCTGACAACTCAACACATAGCCACCAGCCTTGACTTTATCTCCTTTGGCAATGTCAGCCAAGATATTTGCCGGTGTCTTGTACGCCGTAATGGCGAAGCCCTCTGTGGAGCCCGAAACCTTAGTACCTTCGGGAACGGTAATGGAAGCGACGGTCACTGCCTGGTCCTTGTTCACGACAGGAGCGCCGCCGATAGCGACTGCCTGAGCGACCGGAACAGACTTCTCTACAAAGACAAAGTCGATGGGAACGCCGTAGGGCTTGCTGGAGAAGTTCACCGTAGCAGTCTGCTTGGCATTCACATATTTGTCAGCGTCAGCACCCGTGTACTCGGCGGTAATCTTAACGCTTGAAGATTCAATATCTCTGAAAATCGCCTTTTTGCCATCTGCTGCGAAATCAGAAGTTGCTGCTGCGTCAATCGAATACTTCGCCGACACGTTTGAAGTAGCCAGGACAGAAGATTTGGGCGTCTTGATGTCAGTTACCTTATCTTTGCCGACAGGATCATCTGAACGATGGCAAGAAGTCAACGAAATACTAACTGCGAATAAAGCAGCCAACAAACCTAAAAATTTTATCTTTCCCATATACACATTAAAGTTTAAAATTTGCGCTGCAAAGTTACGACTTTATTCTCATTGCACCAAATATTTTCCCCCAAAAGTGATTACACAGAGGGGGCAGGCACCGATGTGCATAACAAAGATAAACAAAAAAGTCGGACTGACCAAACATCAGCCCGACTTTTTGTTGACCATCTGTGACGGTGTTTATTTCCCGGCGATGATGTTCACCAAGTCAACAATATCCTTGGCATCCACCTTATTGTCACCGTTGATATCATATTTCTGATCCGTAGAGCCGTTCAGGATGGCTTTCGACAGGGCCACGACACCGGCTATGCTTAGCATCGGATCCTCGTTTTCCTTTCTGTACGTCACGGTGACCTCCACATTGGCAACCATCGGGAAGGTATAAACATTATTCCCTCTATCGGTCACGGGGATTTCCATGCGAAGTTGGGGATCACTGTCACCACGGGTACGACCCTTCATCTGATTGGTGTTGAGGTAGGCCGATGTCGTGATGGTATTGACAACATATCCCTCGGTGGGTACGATTTTCATTGTGATCTCCGCACCATCAGGAACCTTCTCGACACGTCCTTCTAATAACGTATACGTGAGGTACATGGAACCTTCCGGGGTCGTGTAATAAACATCGGAACGATCTTCATCGAGATGGTTTTGCCAACCATCAGTGAAGGATATTTTGTACACGGTCTGAGACGCTGTCGTACCTGTGACGGCCATGACGGGGGCAGCACTCTGTCCGGAGACAGTGGCATTGCTGACCTCCAACCAACAGCGGTGGGCATTGACTTTGCCGCCCTCACGCATGATGATGAAGTCCTGGCCGTTGAAGCCATAATAGGTCTTCTTGCTGTCAAACTCGAGTGTCTTATCGTTGGCCGTGCCTTTGAACTGCTTGGCGTAACTCACGGCTGCGAGGCTGGAAGCGACCTTCATCCTGACAGAAATCTCGCTGTCGCCCGAATTCTCCACAATGACGGGCGTATTGGCGGGAATCTTCTTTTTGGTGATCTCGGTCAGCGTCACGCTGCTTGCACTCACGGCCGTCACCTTGTAGAACGTCAGTTTGCTGCCGTTCTCTTCATCGCTGAGCGACAGGCCCCTATCGTCATAGTAGGTGCTCAGTCCCGGAGGACAGATGATGACGGCGTACCCTGGCTCAGCAAGGTCGCCGACAAAGGTGACGTTGGCATACTTACCTTTGCCGTATATCTGCTGATAGTCCGAGAGTTGGTCATACTTCACATGACACTTCGTCGCCTTGTCAAGCATAAACTCAGTAGAGGGTTTTGCCCAATTCAGATTAGCAGCGTTGGGATAGCAATACACATCCGTCACCTTTCTGCAACAATAGAATGCATCTTGGCCAATCGTCGTCACACCGCTGGGGATGGTGACAGATGTCAGTTCAGAACAACCTCTAAAAGCACTACTCCCAATTGAAGTCACACTGTTAGGAATAGTCACAGACGTTAAGCCACTACAGCTTCCGAAAGCACTTTCCCCAATGGACATTACACTATAAATATGTCCTTTGTATACTACTGATTCTGGAATAATCACTTCTCCAGAGTATTCATTACTATAAGAGTTAACATCGGAGCCTTGATAGCTTACCGCTAAGTTGGTAGTGTTATTTATCCAAACGTAATAAATCATCACGCCTTGGGCGTTTTTAACTTCAATGTCGTGTGCCTTTGCTACGAACGGGAACAAAAAGGTAAATAATAGTAATGATAGCTTTTTCATATTCGTTTGTTTTAATTATCGGTTTGTTCAAATACACACAAAAAGAAAACGTGGACAAGTACATCGTCTACGTCTCTGAGGCATCGGCAAACGCCTTGTAATCTTAAACGAGTAAATGCCCACGCCGTCTGGCGTGAACTCCTACTTCAGTTCTTGATTACGTTCTGTCAATTTTGCCGATTTTCAGAAACAAGAATTGAAAAGTGGATGTTCATCCTATATGTCCTAATTTGTTTTTCTCTCTCAGCCCATAGGCATCATCAGTTTTAGAGGGTTATACATTATTATATTATTGCTGGATTAACTCAGCAATTACCTTGACTAACTCATAGGGCAATGGCATCTTCTATTACGTTATGATAGAACGGAGTAATACGGCTGGCTTCCCATTCCTTCTTTGTGTACATGATGGGATTGATTTCGGCTCCCATATCCCAACCGAGTTTGGTCAGTGGGTAAGTAATGGTGTCGTAATCCTCAGGCGTCAGCCTGTCTTTGTCGAGAACTATCAGTATGTCCCAATCCGATTCTTGACGGGCATCACCGCGAGCCTGCGACCCATAGAGTAATGCCGTAGCCTGCTTTGGCAAACTAACGTCAAGCGTTTTTTTGATGCTTTCAATTATCTTCTTGTCCATAACAATTGTTCTTCTCGACGGCAAAGATAAGGAATATTATTGAAAACACCAAACAAATTGTGGGAAAACTTAAGTTAACAGGGAAAAGGAATCATTCGTATACCTGGCCTTCTTCGTCGATGAGGAGAATGGTGAGATGGCCGTTGGGCAACAGGGGACGGCAATGGGTGTAGCAATGGCGGAGGACAACTTGGGCGAAACGGGTGCGCTGCTCGTCAGACAGGAAATTCCAGAGCTCACGTGCCAGGGTGTAGTCGGTGATGACGGGACAGTCGGCCTCGCGCAGCAGTTGGGTGATGAAGTCACGATTCATCGTGGCCCGGCGACTATGGGTGTCAAGATGGCCTTCAGCCAGTTTCACGGCCTTGCCCAACATCACGCCAAGGGTGACATTAAGTGAAGAGTTAAGAGTGAAGAGTGAAGAGTGAAGAGTGAAGAGTGAAGAGATGATGCTGAGGGTTTCACCGATGTAGTTGCCGTATTCCACAAATGCCTGTTGGGGCAGGGTGGGATAGAGAGCCTTGACGAAGCGTTCACTTTTGCCACCGCTATTGATAACAATGCGGTCGGTGCCGCTGGCTATGGCTACCTGTACACATTTGCGGATGCTTTCAATGAATGCTTCTTCCGAGAAAGGTTTTACAATACCACTGACGCCAATGATGGAGATACCGCCCTCGATGCCCAAGCGGGGGTTGAAGGTGCGACGGGCAATCTCCGAGCCATCAGGAACAATTATTGTAATTGACAATTGACAATTGATAATTGACAATTCATTGATGACTCGCTCGATATTCTTCCGAATCATTTCGCGAGGGCCTTTGTTGATGGCTGCCTCGCCAGGAGGATAGTCGAAGCCGGGAAGCGTGAAGCGACCGACGCCTTCGCCACCACATATCTCAAAATTAGTTGCTTTCTTCACCTTTGCTCTTACCTCGATGCCATTGGTCACATCAGGGTCGTCACCAGCCTCCTTGATGCAGTAGGCATAGTCGTCACCATAACCGACGGGAACAGTAATCGTTTCGCCATTTGGCAACAATACCGCCACTTCCTCGGGCGTATCGCCACACAATAACCGCCTCGTCGCAGCCACAGCTGCTGCCGTTGCACATGTTCCCGTCGTCAGTCCGCTATGCAGGGGATAGAATTCCGGCAACAACTTTTCTATGGCCCGCCGCAGTCCATGCGACCCGTTGACAATTGATAATTGATAATTGACAATTGACAATTCTCTCTTTGAGAGTGTGGCGTTCTCTCTTTGAGAGTGTGGCGTTGCAATGCAATGACAATTGATAATTGATAATGATGGGCGCTTGAGGGCTATGATGCGCATGCCCTTGGCACGGGCGGCAGCCACCTTCTCTGGGAATCCACCGCTGAGACCGCTTTCCTTTAAAAGAATTGCATCGGCTTCGGGCATGGTCTCGTCCTCAAAGAAACAAAGCTGTTCGTCAGTAGCTCCCTGCTGATGTGCCAACCGGATGCTACTTTCCCGGTTCAGTATCCTATATATTACTTTTACCCCTTTCGCCTCTATCCATTTCAGTTTGCTGATGCTCTGCACACCAGTAGTAGCGAGTAGCGAGGTAATGTCCGTCGGCACCTGTGAGTAGTCGTCAATCCAGGTGATGTCTGGGTCTCGTGGAGGATAGATTCTTTCGTAGCGAACGACAGGGATGCCCAAGGCCGCAGACACCTGGGCTATCGTCTCGTGCAGTTGCGAGGCAAAAGGATGGGCAGCATCCACGATGAGCCGTATCTCATGCTCACGGATAAACAGCTGCATCGCCTCGCCGTCCAATGCGCCATCGATGCGCTGACCATTGTGCAGCGTGATGTCCTGCTCACCCGTCTTGGTGCTGTAGTAATAGACGTTACCGCCCTCTTCCAGCACCTCCACGGCCTTGCGCCCTTCCGTCGTTCCTCCGAATACCAGTATCATATTATTTGCTGGTGTCGAGGTCGGCGGCTTTGCCTTTGTACTCGGGAGCACGCTTCTCGAGGAACGAACGGATGCCCTCCAGATAGTCGGCGCCTTGATAGACCTTGGTGCGGTAGGCGTTGATGCGCTCGAAACTCTCCGACGACAGTACGGTGGCCGCCTTGCTGAGGATGCGGAATTGGCGCTTGATGGCGCTGATGGACATGACGCTGTTGCGGCGCAGGGGGTTCAGGAACTGTTCCTCCAGCACACGTTCCAGTTCTTCAACAGGTACTACGCGATTGATGAGTCCGACGTTCAGGGCATCCTGCGCGGTGATGGGCTGTGCGAGGAAAAACATCTCGCGGGCTTTGTTCATGCCCAACTGGTTGATGAAGTGCATGATGCCCGAGGCGTTATAGGGTATGCCTATCTTTGCGGGCGTGATGGCAAAGGTGGCCGTATCGGTGCTGACAATCATGTCGCACGACAGACACAGGTCGCAGGCGCCACCCCATACTGTGCCGTCGACACAGGCAATGACGGGAATGGCCGTTTCCTGAACACAACGTAACAGGCACTCCATCGGTACGTCGTATGCCAAGGGGTCTTCACCATCCTGAGGAAGTTCACGGATGTCGTGACCAGCGCTCCACACACCTTTCTTGCATTGAGCCTTGATGACGACACCCACGCACTCCTGCTCGTAGCCCGAACGGATGGCGTCACACAATTCCTCACACATCACTTCGCTGAGACAGTTGAAATGATCGGCGTTTTGCATCTCCACATAGCAGATGCGATTGTTGATAACGGTACTGACTAACATATCTTTATGGATTTGTTGATTTACGATGGTTCCCCTTGCCTAAAGAGGTGGGTAAAATATTTGTTATAGAGCTCGGAAAGTCCCGCACGATTATCGATGGCCTCGCCAACCACGAGCATGGTGGTGAGGGTGAGGTTGTTGTCGTGGACAATCTTGGCGAGGTCTTTCAGCTGGCCGCGATAGATTTTCTGGTCGGGCCAGGTGAGATGATAACACGCGGCAACGGGGGTGTCCTCTGGATATTCCTGCAGCAGTTCGCGCTGCACGTCGTCGACAATGGCAGCAGAGAGGAAGATGCACATGGTGCTTTGGCTTCGGGCTAGCAGATGGAGCTGTTCTTTCTCGGGCATGGGTGTGCGGCCCTCGCCACGTGTCAGAATGATGGTCTGGGTGCGCTCGGGAATGGTAAACTGAGAGCGCAGTTCGGCAGCTGCAGCGAGGAACGACGAGATGCCTGGTGTGATGTGATACGACATGTGCTTGGTGTCGAAGAAGGCCATCTGTTCCTGAATGGCGCCAAAGATGCACGGGTCGCCAGTATGCAGGCGGACGATGAAGTGGCCGCGGTCGTAGTGCTTCTTCATCAGGGCGCATTGCTCTTCAAGGTTCATGTCGGCAGAGCTGCGGACAACGGCACCAGGCTTGTGGCATTCGGTGAGTGCCTTGGGCACGAGAGAGCCAGCATATAATATAAGGTCGGCACGTTCCAGCATCTTCCGGCCACGAACGGAAACGAGGTCAGGGTCGCCAGGGCCGGCACCCACGATTTCTATATGGCCCTGCTTCTTGCGCAGGTGCTTCTCATCGATGGCAAGGGCCGCAGTCCAGTTCTTGCCTTTCACCTTAGGGACAATCAGTTTTCCGTGATTGGAGCCAAGAATGGCCGCTGCTTCACAAACGCTGGGTGTGCCAACGTGACGGGCTACGGTGTCGCTGGGATTGGGGACGTCGACGGCAGCCAATTCTTCAGCCGTAAAGAATACCACATCTTCGTCGTATTCATCTTCGAGCATCGCACAAAACTCCTCGTCTTCCTTCACGTCGATGGTGCAATACTTGTGTGAACAAGGCAGAATGCCTCTCTCTGCAAAAGCCTCGTCTATCTCGTCGTAGATGCTTTCGTAATCCTCAGGATGATGGGCCAGTCCGAAACCTACCGTTCCCACCATCGGTACGAAATGCAGCTCGAGCATGCCGTAGGGCGCATTGCGGATATAGGGCGACACGATAATCACCAGCTTGTATTTGCGTGGGTCGGCTTCGCTGATATCGTTGATGATGGTGACGTGCTCGGGCTTGGTGGCCTCCAAATAGTCGGTGCCCTCATCGCGGGCCTCAAGCAAGAGTGCCGTAGGCTCACGATTGACGAATGTAAAGATGCAGTCGTTCATGTCGTCAATATCACTTGCGACGGGCCAATCGAACTTTGCCTCAAGCGTGTCGAGTGCCCACAGACCGGCATTGTCGCTCTGGGTGGTGATGACCTCACGGGCTCCAATCATGGCAGCAATATCACGAGCCAGGTTGTTGGCTCCTCCGACATGGCCGGATAGAACAGAGATGGCGTTCAGTCCCATGCTGTCGACGCAGACTACAGCCGGGTCTTCGTGCTTGTCCTTGATATAGGGTGCGATGGTGCGCACACAGATACCCATCGCTCCAATGAAGACGAAGGCATCGAAGTCTTTCCACCGCTTTCCGACATTCGTGCGGCTGATGATTTCCCCCTCGTTCTTCTGGGCATACACCTGACTTAATATCATGCGGGCAATATGCTTGCCCTCCTCGCTGATTTGTATGATGGCTATTTTCATATTATTGTGGTATGATGATTCGGTAGTTGCCACTCAGGTGCATAAAGGCAAACAGACGGAGCAGACCGTCGTAATAAGCATCGAAGTAACCGTCTTCGAACGGCACGTGCTTCGCGTTCCACAGGGCATCGACGAACTCCTTGCTCTTGTTGCTGCTGCACATCATCGACGCTGCGGCTACGGTAGCTACCAGCCCGATGCTGTGGCGCAGCTTGCGGAAACCGCCAGCCTGTAGAATCTCGTTACCCTCGGGCAGCGTGCCGTCCGTGCGGTATTGGTCGACGAATGTATTGACCCCCTGAGAATAGAAGAAGTCCTGAATGGTCTCGCCATACTGCCGCTGCCACTCGCCGTCGGCACAGCTCCACTCGTAATCGAGGGTGATGTTCATCGGCACGCGCCACGAGTCGTAGCGGAAGTTGTTGTTGCCGTTGCGCCTCGGGGCAGCACCCTCAGGACGCTGCGGCATACCTGGGAACCTTGGCATCTGCATCTCGCTGCCGTCATAGTTGCAGTTGTCAGCATTCAGACCCGTCTGCGGATTGATACACTTATGCAGGAACTCACGGCTCTTCTGAGCACACTCGTACCAGTAGTCGCTCCGTCCGTCGTCAGCCCACTTTGCCCAGACCTCATAGAACGCCGGAATGTGATAGCTCGGGTCGGTGAAGCGCTGGCCGAAACCATCGGGCGTAAAGGTTATCAGCTTGGTCTCAGGGTCGATGAGATACATCTGCTGCGGTCCCGTCTGCTGTGGACCGAAACCGGGGAATCCTCCTTGGCGTGGCTCTGGAGTGTACTCCTTGGGCTGGATGCAGTCGAGAATAAACTGCGCCTCCTTTTTGTAGTCGATGCCCGTGTCGTTACCCCAACGGTTGGAGGCAAAGATGAGGGCGGTGATAAAGTAAAGCTCACCATCGCTGGCAGCCCCCTGGGCATTACGGGTGCCGTCGGTCTTGCAGCTCCACGCGAAGTAGCCCTTGCGTGAGCCGTCCTGATGCTGCATATACTTCTTACTCCAGCGCCACAGCCGGTCGAAGATGTCCTTCTCACCAAACTGCACGGCAATCATCATGCCGTAAGACATACCCTCGGTACGGGCGTCGTGGTTCTTGACGTCAGAGACATAGCCCATCGAGTCGCCGACCTCGAAGTACACCTTATTGGGGCCTCGGAACACGTCGTTGAACACTTCCTTCAGCTTCGCGTCGACGTCGGCCTGCGGGTAGCCCATCTCAACAAAAAGGTTACGGTACAGGTTGGTGTCGAAGGCGCCCTTCGTCCAGGGCGTCAGCGCCATCGCCTGGATAGTCAACATTGTCATGAATGCAAGAATAATCGTTTTCTTCATAGTTGAATCAGTTTACTTTTTTTCGTCTTCTTGCGTGCAAAGGTAGCAAAAAATACGTCAAAATGCAAATTTTCTATCAAAATGTTTGGTGAATTGGGAGAAAAGTTTTACTTTTGCAGCCGATAAACCCAAATGACAAGACAATGAATATGTTCAACGCTTATTTTTACGGCTATTACTTTTACTTTGCAAGCAATTGTGAAGCGGTAAGTCGTTAAGTAAATTGAAAATTGAGAATTGAAAATTGAAAATTAAGATAGGGCTCCGCTTCACAAACAAAGTGATAGCGGAGCGTTTTTTTAAGTGAAAAGAGAATAGTGAAAAGTGAATTGGTAAGATGAAGAGAATTGCAATACAAGGATTGGAAGGTTCGTTCCACGACATCGCGGCACACCTGTATTTCGAAGGCGAACAGATACAGCTCATCTGCTGCAGCACCTTCGAACAGGTTTTTGCCAACATGAAGCAAGACCCTACCGCCATAGGCATGCTGGCTATAGAGAATACTATCGCAGGCTCGCTGTTGCATAACTACGAACTGTTGCGCGACTCAGGTACTACCATCGTGGGTGAGCATAAATTACATATCACGCACTCCATTTGTTGTCTGCCTGAGGATGATTGGAACACTATCAAGGAGATTCATTCGCATCCAGTAGCTCTCATGCAGTGTCGCCATTTCTTGGAACAGCATCCACAGATTAAGCATGTGGAGGCTGAAGATACTGCAGGTTCTGCGAAGATGATTGCCGAAGGACAGCATCAGGGCTGGGCGGCAATCTGTCATGCCGAGGCGGCCAGGCTCTATGGTCTGAAGGTGCTCGAAGACCATATCGAGGACAATAAGCACAACTTTACGCGTTTCCTCGTGGTCAGCAATCCCAACAAGGCCGATTTACTACGTCCGCTGACAGCAGCCAACAAGGCCAGCATCGTCTTTTCATTGCCTCACGAAGAAGGCTCTTTGAGTCATGTGCTTGCTATTCTCTCGTTCTACAAGATCAACCTGACGAAGATTCAGTCGTTGCCCATCATCGGACGCGAATGGGAGTACCTGTTCTATGTCGATGTGATGTACGACGACCTGACACGCTACCGTCAGTCGATAGATGCAATCATCCCGTTAACCAAGGATTTTAAGATTTTGGGAGAGTATAAGGACGGTCGGCAGACCAATTGAAGAATTGAAAAATTGAAAAATAATATATGGAAACAAAAGTAAATACTGGTAGTGAAGAAATAGGAAAGGAGAGGAGTTCTTCAACTCTTCAATCTTTCAATTCTTCAATTGTTCCAGCCGATAGGCTGAGTCTGGTGCAGGAATACTATTTCAGCAGGAAGCTGAAAGAGGTGGCGCAGATGAATGCCGAGGGTAAGGATATTATCAGTCTGGCTATAGGCAGTCCAGATATGCCACCCTCAGAGCAGACCATCAACAAACTGTGTGAGGTTGCTAAGCAGCCCAATGCTCACGGCTATCAGCCTACTCAGGGAACTCCAGAGTTGCGCGAGGCAATGGCAGGATTCTATAAGCGTTGGTATGATGTCGACCTCGACGCCAAGAGCGAGGTACTGCCCTTGATTGGTTCCAAGGAAGGCATCCTGCACGTCACGCTGGCTTTCGTCAATCCTGGTGATGAGGTGCTGGTGCCCAATCCTGGCTATCCCACGTATACTTCTTTGTCAAAAATCTTAGGTGCAAAGATTGTGAACTACAACCTGCGCGAAGATAATGGTTGGCAGCCTGACTTTGATGAACTGGAGAAGATGGACCTTTCGCGCGTCAAGTTGATGTGGACGAATTATCCCAATATGCCTACCGGTGGTCGTGCCCAGCGTGCAACCTACGAGCGTCTCGTGCGCTTCGCTATGGACCACAATTTAGTCGTGGTCAACGATAATCCTTACTCCTTTATTCTGAGCGAGGAGCATCTGAGCATCCTTCAAGTGCCTGGTGCCAAGGACTGCTGTATTGAGTTCAATTCGATGTCGAAGAGCCATAACATGCCTGGTTGGCGTGTGGGACTTTGTGCTTCGAATGCACAGTTTATCCAGTGGATTCTGAAGGTGCAGTCAAACATCGAGAGTGGAACTTTCCGAGGCATCCAATTGGCTGCTGCCGAGGCCTATAAGAATGATGAGGCTTGGCACCGTGAGTTTAATATCAATACCTACGCCCGTCGTCGCCAGTGGGCTGAGAAGATTATGGATGTCTTAGGCTGTACTTACGATAAGAATCAGGTGGGCATGTTCCTTTGGGGCAGAATTCCTGACAGCATCGAGAATGTGGAAGACCTGACGGAGCGCGTGCTGCATGAGGCCCGTGTCTTCATCACCCCAGGCTTCATCTTCGGCTCGAACGGCGAACGCTATATCCGCATCTCCCTGTGTGCCAAGGAAGACAAAATCCAACAGGCCCTTCATAGAATTGAAAAATTGAAAGATTGAAAAATTGAAGTTGCTGGGCCGATGAAAGAGATAGTTATTGCTAATTTGAGTATGGACTTTGCATTACGCATAGTTAACCTATATAAGTATTTGTGCAATGAGAAAGCAGAATATGTGATGTCAAAACAGTTACTTAGATGTGGAACGAGTATTGGGGCCAATATTGCTTAAAGTGAACACGCACAAAGTACAGCGGATTTTATCTCGAAGTTGTATATTTCTCTTAAAGAAGCAAATGAAACAAAGTATTGGATTACATTATTGGCAAAAGCTGATTATTTGACAGATGTTGAATGTGAGTCTATGATGAAAGACTTACGCATAATAATAGGAACATTGGTTAATACAATAAAGAAAACAAAAGATAACCCATAAGAATGGATGATGTGAAGAACTTCAATTCTTCAATTCTTAAATTCTTAAATTTTAAAAAGTATGGAACTGGAATTAGAGAAACTGAATCTTCCGAGTGACAATGAACGCCCCTTCGTCATTGCAGGTCCCTGTAGTGCCGAGACTGAGGAGCAAGTGATGGAAACTGCCCGCCAGCTGGCTATGAAGGGCTGTCATAACTTCCGTGCTGGAGTGTGGAAACCCCGTACCAAACCAGGTGGCTTCGAGGGTAACGGCGAAAAGGCCCTGCCCTGGATGAAGCAGGTGAAGGAGGAAACTCACATGCTGATAGCTACCGAGGTGGCTACCCCCGAGCATGTGGAGTTGGCCCTGAAGTACGATATGGACATCCTGTGGATTGGTGCCCGTACGACCGCTAATCCCTTTGCCATGCAGGCCCTGGCTGATGCCTTGAAGGGTGTGGATAAACCTGTGTTCGTGAAGAATCCCGTCAATCCTGATTTGGAACTCTGGATTGGTGCCCTGCAGCGCCTCAATCAGGCTGGTGTCAAGCGTCTTGGAGCCATCCATCGTGGTTTTTCCAGTTATGAACAGAAGATTTATCGAAATGCTCCTATGTGGCAGATTCCCATTGAGTTGCATCGTCGTATTCCTGACCTTCCTATCATCAGCGACCCCTCGCATATCGGTGGTCGTCGTGAACTGATTGCCCCGCTGTGTCAGCAGGCGATGGACCTGGGCTTCGATGGTCTGATTGTCGAGAGCCACTGTGATCCTGACAAGGCTTGGAGTGATGCTAAGCAGCAGGTTACTCCTGATGTGCTCGACTACATCCTCTCGCTGTTGATTATCCGTGATGAGCATGTCACTACCGAGGGCATTCAGCAGTTACGCAAGCAGATTGATGACCTCGACAACCAGTTGATGGATCTCTTGGCCAAACGCATGCAGGTTTGTCGTCAGATTGGTGAATACAAGAAGGAACACAACATGACCGTGTTGCAGGCTTCACGCTACAATGAAATCCTTGAGAAGCGTGGCGTGCAGGGTACGCTGACAGGAATGGCTGCCGAGTTTGTCGCCAAAGTCTTCGAGAGCATCCACGAAGAGTCCGTTCGCCAACAGATTGAAATAGTCAACAAGTAAAATTAAAAAATTGTAAAATTGAAGGATTGAAGTCCATGCGGCTTGAACAACTTCAATTCTTCAATTCTTCAAAACAACTTCAATTCTTCAATTCTTGAATTTTTCAATTCTATGAAAATATTAGTAATGGGTGCAGGCAAGATGGGAAGTTTCTTCATCGACCTGCTGAGTTTCGACCACGAGGTGGCGGTCTTTGAGCGCGACCCCAAGCGCATGCGTTTCACCTACAACTGCCAGCGTTTCACCACCTTCGAGGAGATTCGGGAGTTTAAGCCCGAGCTGCTCATCAATGCGGTGACGCTGAAGTATACTATCCCTGTGTTCAAGGAGGTCATTCCCTATCTGCCCAAGGAGTGTATCATCAGCGATATTGCCTCTGTGAAGACCGATATGAAGGAGTTCTACGAGTCGACAGGTATGCGCTACGTTTCGACACACCCCATGTTCGGACCGACGTTTGCCAATCTGCAGCAGCTCTCTGAGGAGAATGCCATCATCATCAGCGAGGGCGACTACATGGGACGTATCTTCTTTAAGGACCTGTATCAGAAGCTGGGCCTCAATATCTATGAATACACCTTCGAGGAACACGATAAGACGGTGGCCTATTCGCTGTCTATTCCATTCGTGTCAACCTTTGTCTTTGCAGCTGTCATGAAGCATCAGGATGCCCCAGGTACCACTTTCAAGCGCCACATGCGTATTGCCAAGGGTGTGCTCAACGAGGACGATTACCTATTGCAGGAAATTCTGTTCAACCCCTATACCCACGACCAAGTCAGTCAGATTCGTACGGAGCTGAAAGAATTGCTCGAGATTATTGACAACAAGGATGCCGAGGGTATGAAAGGCTATCTCACGAAGATACGTAATAATGTCAAGCGTGACATCGAAATCAAACAATAAAGTTTTAGACAACGAATTACACGGATTATACGGATTAAGCTTATGCTGATTATCAATCTGTAAAATTCGTGTAATCCGTTGCTTTATTTATGCAAGCTTCTTTAGCAGTTCCAACAGCACCAGCCAGATGTCTTCGATGGTCTTCAATTCCACGCGCTCACTGGTTGAGTGTGGCTCCACGATGCGCGGTCCGATGCTGGCAATCTGAATGCCAGGATAGTGCTGTACGAAGAAACCTGCCTCGAGGACAAAATGCATAGCGACCATTCGTGGGCGCCATCCCAAGATGTTGTCAAAGGTATCGCTGACCAGTTGTAGGAATGGCGACAGTTGGTCTTCCTGCCAGGCTGGGACCGACATGATGGTTTCTGATGTTGCTCCAGCAGCGGCAAAAGTGTTGGCAATCTCCTTGCTCAGCGCCGCCATGTCGTCGTCAATGAAACTGCGGGTATGAGTGGAGACAAAGATATGGTCTTCTTCTGTTACGATACGCCCTACGTTATTAGATGTCTCTACCGTATCCTTCATCGTCTTACTCATTCTTACCATACCTTGTGGAATCTGTTCCAGACAGCCCATCAGCGCATCGAAGACCTCCGTAGGAATGACCGTGTCCTGTTTCTCGCATTTCTCTATGCTGCACGTTATCTTCGGGTCCTGCGGATATTCCTCGCGCAACCATGCGTTCATCATGTCCTGCTGAGACTTGACAAATTCGCAGGCTTCGCCAGACGGCACACAGACGATGATCTCTGCCGATGACGCTATCGAGGCGTTTGCTTCACCAATATTGATGGATGCTACGTCGAAGTCGTACTCATTGTAGATGGCAGCCAGAATGGCCCATGCAGCCACAACGGCGCTGCAACGACCCTTGTTGATGTCGACCCCGGAGTGACCGCCCAGACCACCTTCGAAACGGATGCGATACCAGCGGCGTTTGCCACCAGGGGCAGGCTGTCGTTTCATCGGAATACGGTGGAACTGAAGACAGGCTCCGGCAGCTCCTGTCGTGATAGTGTCGTAGTCCTCTGAATCGAGGTTAATCACTTTGCGGGCATGCAAGAAGTCCTTCGATAGTGCGGCAGCTCCCGACATGCCGTCTTCTTCATTGGTGGTTGTGATGACTTCCAGTGCCGGGTGTACAATGCTGTCATCCTCGAGCACGGCCAATGCCATCGACAGTCCAATGCCGTTGTCTGCTCCCAGCGACGTGCCGTGTGCCTTCATCCAGCCATTCTCCGTATAAGCATTGATGGGGTCAGAGAGCGGGTTACTCATGCCTACGCATACCATATCCATGTGGTTCAGCAATGCGATGGACTCTGCAGCCTCATGTCCGGGTGTTGCCTCTTTGCGTATAACGACACAGTTCTCGGCATCACGCTCGTAGTCTAAATGCAATCGCTCGGCAAACTGGCACAGGTAGTCTGCAACTCTTTCTTCGTGGTGTGACGGACGTGGAATTTGGTTCAGTTCCTTGAAAATCTGGAATATACGTTCTGTTGTTGGCATCGTTTCTGATAGTTAATAATACTTATTTTGGTGCAAAGGTACGAAATTTTTCACTATTCACGATTCTCTTTTCACTTTATTTTGTATCTTTGCACACAAAATCAGACAATATGGAACAAAAAGAGTTTGAGGTATACGTAGAAAAATATGCCGACAAAATAGAGCAAATCAGGCAGAAAGCCCACCATTTGCATGAGAGTGTTAATCAGATATATGGTAAGTCACTGCCATACGGATATCATTTGGATATGGTGGTCAACGGCATTCGTGATTTCGGCTATCTGGTATGTGCCAATGAGGCAGACGTTTTACCGTTGTTTTTTGGCGGCTACTATCACGACAGCATCGAGGATGCCCGACTGACGTATAACGATGTCATGAAAGAGGCACGCAATTATCTGGCGGAGGAACAGGCGCTGATGGCTACGGAAATAGTTTATGCGCTGACGAACGATAAGGGGCGCAACCGTGCTGAAAGAGCAGGGGAGAACTATTATAAAGGCATTCGTGAGACGCCCTATGCACCCTTTGTGAAACTGTGCGATAGACTGGCCAATATTACGTTCTCGTGTGCCAGAAGTGAGGCTTCCAACGACCGTATGAGAGAAGTCTACAAGCAAGAGATGCCACATTTCCTGGCTGCTATCAATCCGCATAGCAAAGACCCGCGGATGTTGGTCCCTCAGGAGGTGGTGCTAAAGATTGCAGAGTGTCTGATTGACGATCTGGAACGCGAAGAACAGAACCAAACGGCCTGGTGGCATGAGTATTAAATGATGTAAGATGTCTGAGGTAAGAAGGTAGATGTTATGGCAATAGGTAAGTGGATAGGAGGATTCTTGGGCTTTATGACAGCAGGACCGTTAGGCGCATTGCTGGGCATATTGTTCGGTGGGGCGTTCGACGCCATGCTCGATGGTGTCAATACGCCTGAAACACAAGGCACATTCGATGGACAGAGTGGCTTCGAATCGAATGTCTACGGACAACAGCGTGTCAATCAGGGGCAGCGCAACAGTTTCCTGTTTTCTATGCTGGTGCTGACGTCGTATATCATCAAGGCCGACGGCAAGGTGATGCATTCCGAGATGGAACTGGTGCGTAACGTGTTGCAACAGAATTTCGGTAATGTGGCCCGTCAGCAGGGCGATGACATTTTGCGCAAGCTCTTCGAAGAACAGAAACGTGTCGGTGCAGCCAGCTTCCGTCAGACCGTAATGCAGTGTTGTGGTCAGATAGCCACCAGTCTGGACTATTCGCAACGTTTACAGTTGCTGAATTTCTTGGTATTGATATCCCAGGCTGACGGACGCGTTGACCCTTCTGAGGTGCGTGCCATGAAGGAATGTGCTCAGTGGATGCAGATGTCGGCAGACGAGATAGATTCGATGTTAGGTATGTGTAAGGACGACCTCGCATCGGCCTATCAAGTGTTGGGTGTATCACCTGATGCTACTGATGATGAGGTAAAGAAGGCCTATCGTAAGCTGGCGCTGGAGCACCATCCCGATAAGGTGGCGGCTTTAGGTGAGGATATCCGTCGGGCAGCAGAGAAGAAATTCCAGAAAATCAATGAAGCAAAAGAGCGCATTTGGAAAGCCAGAGGTCTTTAATTATGAAAAGTGGAAAGTCGTCTATCGTCATACCTGAAGGATGTACTGAAATTTTATTGCATGCTTGTTGTGCCCCTTGTTCCTCTGCCATTGTCGAATGGTTGATGGCCAATGGTATCCGTCCTACCATTTTTTATTATAATCCTAATATCTTCCCACGTGAGGAATATGAGATTCGTAAGCAGGAAAGCAAACGCCATGCCGAGAGTTTAGGCATCCGTTGGATTGATGGCGACTATAATCATGACCAATGGCGCAAGGGTGTCTGCGGACTCGAAGAAGAGCCCGAGCGTGGTCGTCGCTGCCAGCAGTGCTTTGTATTACGACTGACAGAGACTGCCCACAAAGCCTGCGAACTCGGCATCCGTTATTTCGCTACCACACTGGCATCCAGCCGTTGGAAGAGTCTTGAGCAGATTGAGCTTGCTGGACATATAGCTGAGCAGAAAGTTAACGATACATGCGAACAATCCTTTAATGTCGCTTTCTGGGCACAGAATTGGCGTAAGGGCGGTCTTCAGGAACGACGAAACCAACTATTGAAAGAATATCATTTTTACAATCAGCGCTATTGTGGCTGCGAATTTTCAATGCAGCACCAATCACCCAATTCTAATCAGTAACGATTGCGCTCCATCCGCCACCTGGTGCCATTTTGATTTGGAGAATGTCATTGCTGTTAACCTGTCGGGTGCTTTTGACGTAGTCGCTGGCATCACGATCCGCATTAATTCCATCGGAAAAGATTTCTGCCTGATGCGTGCCGCTTGTCAGCATGTCGAGCGGAATGGTCAGGGTGCGAGGCATCCAGTTGGTCATTGCGGCTATGTACCATGTAGAACCCTTGCGACGGGCCATGATGACGTACTCGCCAAGTAAACCGTCAATGGCTCTGGTTTCGTCGAATGTGGTGGGTATCTGACGGATGAAGTCGGTGGTTTCCTGTTCCCTGATATACTTCGATGGCGAGTCGGCCAGCATCTGCAGGGGGGCATCGAACAGGGTGTACATAGCCACTTGGTGAGCACGAGTACCCTGACTCATGGGATGGTCGTTGTTGCCGAAGAACTGGGCACGCGTGGCGTTGGTCATCGCTCCAGGGGTATAGTCAAGCGGACCTATGAGCTGGCGCAGATAAGGGATAGTGACGTCGTAGCGAGGCTGGTCGTGCAATGGTCCGTCCCCCACACGCGGTTCCCACTTAGAATTCTCCAAGCCCTTGACCCCCTCAAAGTTCACGATGTTGGGCCAAGCCTGCTGAATGCCAGTAGGCCGATAGCCGTGGAAGTCGAGCAACAAATGGTTCTTGGCGGCAATCTCTGCAATCTTCCATGCCGATTGCATGACGGTCTGGTCGTCACGGTCGAAGAAGTCAACCTTGAAGCCCTTAACGCCCAACGATGCATAGTACCTGAAGTCATCCTCCGTATTTTTGATGCAATTGCGCCACGAACTCCACAGGATGATACCCACACCCTTCTTTTCAGCATAGGGCAAAAGGCTCAGCAGGTCGATGTCGGGATTCAGTTCCGAACGCAGGCTTTCGTCTGTACTCCATCCCTCGTCGATGATGATGTACTCCAGATGGTTCTTGGCGGCAAAGTCGATGTAGTAGCGGTACGTGTCGGTATTCATACCTGCACGGAATGGTACAGCGGTCAGCATAGTGGCGTTCCACCAGTCCCAAGCCACTTTACCTGGACGTATCCACGACGTATCCTGAATCTGGCACTTCGGGCCGAAGCGTTGGGGCAGACGGGCCGTCAGCAGCTGTTTGTCCTGAGTAGTAACAAGCACGATGCGCCACGGTAGTTCTCCCTGCACATTCCGGGCGATATACGGAGCACGGTCGGTGGGTACGAGGTTCAGACGATTATAACCACCAATCTCTTCGTTGATGGAATAGGGGGCAAAAACAGCCTTTAGTCCATATTTGCCGTTTTTGACGAGAAACATGCCAGGATAGTCTGTCGCACCCATGTCGGCAATCACCGCCAGCTTACCCTCGGGCAGACGGACAGCCAAGGGATTGATGGCCAGCGAGTCGGCAAACATTTGCGACAGCGGTTGTTCGTCGTAGTACGACTCGAAACTGTAGCAGTAGCGCTCGCCCCCACGATTGTCGTTGACATAGGGGATGAATGCCTGATAGTCATCAGCAAAGTTAAACTCTGCTGTTTCGTTGGTCACCACACGGCCATGCTTTGAGTCTATGCAGATGCGATAGGCGGCAGCATCGTTGTCAACACGGAATTCCACCCGTGTCGTTGCTTTTCCCAACGTGATGCTGTTAGGTGTTACAGCCCCTTTTGGCTTGTAGTTGGTAAACGACTCGCTGAGCCCTATTTCCGAGGGTGTCAGCACCTGAGTTTCTCCGTGTCTCACTTCCCACGTCAGTCGGTCCTTGCCGGCATGAATGGTTACTTGCAACCGTCCGTCGGGCGATGCTATCTGGTGGTCCGTAGCAATAGCATTCAGTGCCACCGTTAACAACAGTAAAATAGCTTTGGTTTTCATCGTTATATTTATTCTTATACATCTTCAGTCCAGGTCGACTACGGTGATGCCAGCACCGCCAAACTGTACGTGTTCGTCCTTTGCGCTTTTTACGTTGGGCACCGTATGCAGATACTGGCGAATCAGCTGCCGTAGCACACCCGTTCCTGTACCATGCAGGATGCGTACACGGCTCAGTCCTATGAGGATGGCGTCGTCGATGAAGTGCATCACGGTATCAATAGCCTCGTCACCACGCATGCCTCTCACGTCCAAATCCTGGTGGAAATTTTGCCGGCGGTCCTCCATCGTGGCACGAGTCACATGCGAGGTCTGAATAGCCATATGGTCGTGCTTATGTGCGGTAGTGAATTCTTCACTCTTCACTCTTAACTTTTCACTTCTCTCCAGCTGCTCCAGCTTCACTTTCGAGCGCAAACCTCCAAACACCACCGTGGCCTGCTTGCCCTGAATGCTTTCTATCTCGCCAACGCTATTGGTTCCTTTGATGCGCACGCTGTCGCCCTTCTCCAATGGACGGTTTGCGTCGTTCAGGTTGGTCTTGGCCCTTGCTGCCAGTTTCTCGCTGGTAGCTCGTTGCTGTTCGCCTTTCTCGGCTTTACGCTTCTCCTTACGGGCTTTGCGTTCTTCCATCTTCTGCAGACGCTTGGCAAAGTCCTCCTCGCTCATCAGTCCACGTGTGTCGTCGTTTTTCACCTGCTCACGGAATTCCTGCAACTCCTCGCGAATCAGTCGTGTCTGTTCCTTCTCGGCCTGAGCTTCCTTGATGTCGCGGATGGCATTCTCTATACGTCGGTTGGCCTCAGCCAACAACTGTTCGGCTTGCTCCTTGGCACGGTTCAAAATGGCCTTGCGCTCACGTTCTATCTCTTCCAAGTTAGTCTCGTATCGTTGGATATGACCCTCCAGCGACTTTTCGTGCTGGTGAATGGTCTGACGTTTACCCTCCCAGTAGCGCTTGTCACGCACAATGTCCTGCAGGTACTTGTCGCTCTGGATATACTCCGACCCGACAATCTCCGAGGCGTCGTTGATCACCTCCTCGGGAATACCAGTCTTCCTTGCAATTTCTATGGCAAACGACGAACCAGGCTGACCGATACTTAATTGGAACAATGCCTGCATCTGGTGACGGTCGTACAGCATCGCACCGTTCACCACACCAGGGTGATCTTCTGCAAAGTGCTTCAGGTTCTGATAGTGGGTGGTGATGACACCGAAGGTTTTCTTCTTCCAGAACTGTTTCAGCACGGCCTCGGCAATGGCACCGCCAATCGTTGGCTCCGTACCGCCGCCAAACTCATCAATTAATAATAATGTATGCGCATTGGCCTGCTTCATCATGTTCTTCATGTTCAGCAGATGACTCGAATAGGTACTCAGGTCGTCAGCTATCGACTGCTCATCGCCGATGTCTATCATGATGCTTTGGAAAATACCCACCGTACTTCTTTCGCCAATGGGGATCGGCAGGCCGCATTGCACCATATACTGCAGCAGTCCCACCGTCTTCAGACATACTGACTTGCCACCCGCATTCGGACCGCTGATAATCAACAACCGCCCTAAAGTCTTACTTCTTCCTTCTTCCATCTTACTTCCGCCTTCAAGGCGAATGTCCAGTGGTACAACTTCCTTTTCTTGTTTCGCCAGCGACCTTTGCAGCAACGGATGAATAGCCCGAATCCAGTCCATCGTGGGCTCAGCCTTCACCTCAGGTTCAAAGGCCTGCATCTGTTCGGCCATCTCCGCCTTCGCGTGTACCAGGTCTATCTCTGCCAGGAAACAGTATGAGTCCAGCACTTCCTGTACGTGTGGGCGCAACTCGTCAGAGAATACCGTCAAAATGCGGATAATCTCCCGTCGCTCGGCAGCCTCAAGCTCACGTACCTTGTTGTTGGCTTCCACCACCTCGGCAGGCTCGATGAATACCGTCTTACCCGTGGCGCTCTCATCGTGTACGATACCGTTAATCTTCCTTTTCAGTCCAGGGGCTACAGGAATCATCAGTCGTCCGTCGCGCAGGGTAGGGGCTACATCCTGTGCCACCAGACCCTCACGCTGGGCCGTGTGCAATATAGAAAACAAGGTGCGCGAGATGCTTCCTGCCGTCTGTTCCATGTCGTGACGGATACCCGCCAGTGTCATCGAAGCTGAGTCTTTGATGTGTCCGAACTTATCCAGTATCGAGTCTATCCTACGAATCATCGCCGGAAACGTCTGCACGTTCTCAGCCATCCGGTGTAGGGCGGGGTAGAGGTACTCCGAGGGTTCAAATTCCTCTCTCTCCGTTGTTTCGTTATTCCGTGAATCTGTCGTTCCATTGTTACGATTCAAAAACGAAACAATAATCCCGATGGTCTCCAGCGAGCGGCGTAGGTCCCACAGCTCGTTCTCTTCTAGATGCGTGTTCTCCAGTCGGATGCGGGCCACTGACTCGCGCACGTCGAAGAAATAGTTCATTTCCGGCTTCTCCTGAGCCTGCATCAGTCGGCGCATTTCCCTCACCTGTTCCATCTGTTCGTTAATCACGCTGGCATTGTCCGAAAAAGCTGTCTCATCCACCTTCTCTCTGCCCAGTGTGCTCTGACAATGGCCCTTCAGTATGCGCCGTATTTCGTCGAATCCTATCTTCTGTTCGTAGTTGTTTGGATAAATCATGGGTGCAAAGGTACGAATAAGCGAATGAAAAACCAAATATATTTGAGTTTTTCTGAGCGTGAGATTGCAACGCCATCCTTCTATACCTTTAGTTAGAGAACTTCCGAGCGAAGTTCAAAGTTACTAATAAAAATGGAGTTTAAAGGTATGAATTAAGAGTTTTTTACCCTTTTGGTGTTAAAATAGTTTAATGATGTTATAATTTTCAATTCTCAATTCTCAATTTTCAATTTTTCTTAGTACCTTTGCAGCCGCTTTCGAGTACATCGGGCACTGGAGAGATGGTAGAGTGGTCGATTACAACGGTCTTGAAAACCGTCGTACCGAGAGGTACCGGGGGTTCGAATCCCTCTCTCTCCGCCAAGTATTTTTAAAAACCTCTGTGAATCAATGATTTACAGAGGTTTTTGTTTTAGGTGGGTGCGAAAGTAGGAACAGATATTGAGGTAAGCCCCCCTATTGATGCATTCTGCAACCCCTTTGTAGTCGTTAAATTATTATAAAACTTCATTTTTGTTACGTAACAGCTCAGAATTCGTCTCTTTTTGTCATTTTTTAGAGGAACTGATAGAATAAGATAAAATGGGACCGAATTTTAAACTTCTTTGTAGTTGGTTGTCTATAACCTTAATAAACCCACAGTATAGGAGACTATATTAAATGACAAAAAACTCAATTGAACAAGTGCTTGATAGCATGATTGAAAGCAAAGTGGTCGAGGTACTAAGCAAATTGGGCTTTGCTCCACAAACTCAGCGTGATGGTATGGACGATGTAATCAAAGGCCTCCCTGCCTTGGCTGAGTACTTAGGCGTGAGTTACGGAACAGTGAGCAGGCTTATTGACCAACGAGGTTTTCCTTACCGCAAATGGAAGCGAATTTACTTGTTCCGCAAGAGCGAGGTGCTCGACTACATGGAAAAGAAAACGAATAGGAGTTGATAGTTTGTTACCCGATAGGCATTACTCTGTTGCCATACACCGCCCACGATTCGTTCGCTCGGTAAGCGTTGAGGCTCGCCTGAGGAACGTAGATGGGAAAGCTCGCCCCGGTATCGAAGGCGTTGGTCCCGAGCTCAGGCGGGACTGATGCCAAGCACTTTATCCATTGTAATGCGCGGTTACCTGTGCAAAAACAGTAACTACCTATCTTGGAGACATTCTTGGGGATGACAAATGACCTAAGTCCACAGGGCTGTTTTTTGTAGCTGAACACACCGTCACCAAGGGTAGTGACAGAATCAGGAATCTCGAGAACCTCCAACGAAGGACACTCCCGGAAAGCATAGCTGCCGATGGAGGTTATCACCTGCGAGAGTATCTCGACTTGTTTCAGTTTTCCACATGTGTAGAAAGCATACGAGCCGATGTAGCTCACCCGCCTGCCGATGATGATGCTCTCCAAGGACGAACACCCTTGGAAAGTGTAGTTTCCTGTAGTTTGAACGCTATCAGGAATGGCGATTGACTTCAACCGGGAGCAATCCTTAAATGCTTTACTCTCAATGAACCTGACGTTTTTCAGGTTGAGGCTGTCTATGGCTGTACCCTCAAAGGAACTTGTTCCAAGTCGGACGATGGATGAAGGCAATATAACTGTGCTGAGGCTACTGCACCCGGCGAAGGTTAGGTGTTGGACACTACGGTAGCTGCCGAGGGTGCTTATACCTGTGAAGAATTGGAATTCCGGGAAGGCTGTGATTGTGGTGTTCCCTTGGAATGGATTGACCGCATCTGATGCTGATTGGGCTTGTGCGGGTGTGACTTCATTATGGTACCCGCGAATGGATTGGGAGTTGATAGCACCTCCCCATGAGGTCACGCACAGGGACTTGACTACCGGGTCGGCGAAGGAGATGACTCCCTTGATGGGATGGATTGCTGAAGATGAAGGGCTACCCGAGCATATGCCGTTCTCAAACACCACTATCCTATTGGGTGACACCGTCGCGGGTGTCTTGCCTGAATGGAAAGCTTTGATGGTTTTGATGGGCATATGGCTTGATAACAACTCATTATTTGCCAAATATTTATAATTTTTCGAGAATCTCTCGGGTGTATTCAAATAATTCTCGTACTTTTGCAGAATACAAAGTGTTTTGCTTATGATAATTGAGAACGTCTTAGGTACTTTTGAGGTAAACGAAGAAAGTCGAACCATCAAGGCCATTAGCCTTGAAGAGCAGGTTTTGCACAGTGAGTATTCCCCAATGGCTCTTGTTATGAATCGCGTTGTCGTCAATTATTATGACCCCATATTAGCCGAGCAAGCACTCCGCGCCTTCAGAAAGCAAACAGAGTTTCCATATAGAGTAGTTGCCAAGCATTATGTCGTCAATATCAGTCAGTTGTTCCTGCAAGAGAAAGCAACAAAGACTCTCACAATCGGACGACAGTCCTTTACTATCGGAGGAGACAATACGTGCATGTTAGGCATTCGCCTTCCACTTGATGTTCGGACAATTAACCGTCTTTTAGAAAGCCGTTCTGTAACAGGTCAGCATGCGAAAGACATCTATGATTATTACCACGTTGCGATATACAGGAACAACCTTCCCACCATACAGTCCCAACCGGGCTTTGATAAAGCGTTAGCATGGCAGATGATTTTTGGAGTCAATGACAGCTCCATGGACCCCGAGAATGTGGCCAATGCCTTGGGACGGATTGCCGATTTAAAGAAGGAAATTGACAACAAGAAAGCCTTAAAGAAGAAGTTGACGGAAAAACGCACATCCATAGAACAACAGATTGCAGACACTGACAGCGAGTTGTCAGGCTTGGAGCAAGAATACGACGAACTGTATGGAGTGATAGCTCCTCTCATAAAGAAGGTGGCACAGGCGGCACAGGCTCAGCAAGCCATGAACAAGAATGATCGATTTAGCCAATTACCGAACTATACTCAGGCAGGAATCGTATACCTTGCAGAAAAACTAAGGGAGCACGGCTATATTGAGTATGACAGTATAGATAATGTGCTTTACATCTTCGGGCATGGAAACCAAGGCTCACCTTTTGTGAAATGGACAGCAAAAAACGAGAGGACAAGGGAGCCAAGCAAAATCAGTTTGTTAGACCTGCTTGTCTTGATGGGCTATTCAGAGAAAGAGATAAGAGCGAAGATTAATGGTACTTTCCAAGTATATAACAAGGAGAAGGTATCTCCGTATAGAAGTGCCAACTATCCAAATGCTTATGATTGGCCACCAAATAGCGAATACCACACAACACTTCAACATATCGTAGAAGAGGCAAAACATATCAAATAGTAATAAGCCCATTGCGCCCCGGTAACAGAACAGTTGCCGGGGCTTTTGTTGTTATGACCATAGGTTGATAGGTTTATTGCTTTTCATTACGATGCGACAACTCCTTTTCGATATCTACTCATCTATTCCTGATTCGGACTTTATCACTTCTTTGTCCATGGATTGACAGTTTCCCCGTATACACTGTAGCTTTATAGCTTGAACCATTTTTGATGGGAAACACGTTAAAAACTTATCATCTGTAAAGCTATTTTTAGTCTCAGAATAACTCCATAATTTTGCACTCAGGAACAGGAAAACCTTAGTCGGATGTTCGGCGGGTATCCCCCTTGTTCAAGTAAAAAAATGAGTTACAAAAACAGTAAAAAACAAAACGTTTCCCTCAAAGGGGATGCTGAAGAAATGGTATCCACTTTTGTAAGTGACCCAAATGTCCAAGACGACATTGTCTTTCGTTTGGGATTATTGTCTGCATTTTCTCTCATCTGTAGCGGCGTATCGAAGAATGACATTAAACGCATTGAGATGATGACGGCCACGTCAATCTTCTATCTTGTAAAGAAGTATTATCCTGACTACGACGTTATTATGTCACAAGACCCACGTCTCTCCTTCCTCTTTATTGAATTGTTTTCTGATGCAATGAGGTCTATGGCTAACAGCATGTTTTTGACATGTCTGAATATGGATGACCCCAAACAGCCACAAGTAGACCCAAGCAAAATTGTAAAAATACGCACTGACCTATTTGGATTAAAATAAACGTTTTATAAAGTTATACATGTTATTAACAATTTAAAAATTAAAAATTATGAAAAAGAAATTTCACAAATCAGGCAATATGTCTGACTTTAGGATGGACAGACTAAAGAACAGTATGATTGCCCAAATTTCAGCTCAAGTATCAGCATTCATGTATCTCGAATCAATTGAAAAAGGAAAAGGGTTTTGCGGTTTCCCTTACCTTACACATTTCGACAAAGAAGGTGATGATTTAGAGGGTTATTTGGTTTATAATCCCAAGAACGACCTAATAATTGGTAGGGTCACTGTGGATGTAAACGAGGAGAACTGCTCCAAAGATAGCACCCCAATATATCAGTGTAGATTTGTAAAGTCTGATAGTGATAGGAAGAATTGTGTGAGACTCGAAAAATATCTTATGTGTTTATCAGAAGCATTCTGTGTATGTAAAGATAAAGTTTTAAAAGTATTAGATTTGTACGATGATGGAGTAATTGCAGTCTCAATTGTTCAAAATTCGAAATATATTTGGTTATATGCTTGGATTAGGAGAGATGCTGAAATCGCAGAAGAAATGAGAAAGCTTCCATGAAGGTAACTTGCCATTATGAGAAGTATCAGCCCCCCGATTTAATTATCAGCCCAGCGCAGGATAGAACTTGTGCCGGGCTGATTGCTCAATTAGAATATTGGCTCTTCTATGAGCCCTGCGGATTCTTCTATGGCCTTGGGCATCACTCTTTTCTTTGCATATTGCCGTTGGTTATATAACACTTTACTGAGGTTTAGAGCCCTTGGCCAACGGCTTTCGTTTGGGTCCGTAACCATGGCTCCGTTTTCCCGATCCCAATACTCAAGATGGACGAGGAAGCCTTTCCATCCTAACCTGTCGGCACTTTCGCAGAGCATCTTGTAATACTTCCGCTCTTCCCGCACCGGGAAACCAATCGAGTCGTGTAACATGTAGACGTGCCCGGACGAGTCTTGCCTGAGGACTTCTTTGAAAAGGTTGGTTTCAAGATGCTCAAGAAGGTAAAACATCGCATGCGGGTGCCGTGATTCCTTTCCATCATAATCACCTTCGGCCTGTAACCGCTTTTCGTCATCATCAGTCCATTGGGTATCAATATACTTTCTGAGCAATTCTTTTACCTCAGGGAAATATTCACTTAGGATACCCCTCTTCTCTAAGTGCTTTTCTAAGTCCTTGGCATTTCTCTCAATCTGAGTATGTCCGACTTTTCGGGGAAAGCGGAACCATTTCACGAAGTCATGTACTTGCCTAAAGCGTTTGGAAAAGACCTTATCCAAGTCCTTATCTCCATGGTAGCCATATAAGTAAGTACCGAATTTCCTCTTTATCTCTTTACGGGTGTAGGTTCTGGGCGGACATATCTCATTGGGGGTGTCAGAAATATCCTTGGTCATACCTTCCTCGTTCATGATTTCGATGAGCCTGTCATAGAAGTCGTGTTCTCTGTCGGTTGTGAGAGCAAGGAAATCTTTTGAGCTCTTGCTGCACGGGTAGTACATATTCACCAACCGGGCTAATAGCGAAGGATACGTTGATACTCCGTCAATCCATCTCAGTTCCTTGATACCACCACAGTTGAGTCCGAAGAGGACACGGGCACCTGTAGGAAGTGACGTGAACGGTGTATAGATACGCTTATCTTTGCCAAACTCTCTAACGTATTTCTTCTGAAAGACGAAATCCCGGACAGCGACAAAGATGTAATAGAACTCGAGCCACTTGTTTTTATGAACGCTCGGGTCCTTAATGAAGGACAGGTTAAGCATGAAGTTGTACATCTTCTTGCCATCTTCGCTCATCTCGTAATCCGTCCCTGAGGATGTTACATCACAAAGCAGGTCCTCATCAATATCATTCTGCTTTATCAATCTCTTGACTTCCCTGCTTTTGAGGAGCTGTTCCTTCCTGATGACGGTCTCAATAAAGTGCTCCATGAACTTAGGCGTTAGGGCAAACTCGCCTGCCTTGCCGTTTGTCTTTTTCGATATTTGCTCAAAAATTCTGTTATTATAGAGAGAGTTCGTCAAGGCATCCCACCTGTCTTTCTGTCCTTCCCTGCCCTTAAGGAAGTAATAGGGCTTTGTACTATATTGCTTGTTCATTCCGAAGGTTAACCGGGGTTCTTCGACACCGACCTTATCCTTATTATTCTCAAACAGGCCAACTGCGTAGCTAACCTTGTCATGCACAAATTCCGCATAATCCTCAAGATAGAGCCTGTCATCCAATTTGTACTCACGGGTGATAGCGGGTTCCCGTTCCTTGTTCAAGAGAGAGATGTGCCGAACTATGACCAATTTCATGAGTTCCACCATGTGCTCTCGTACTCTGTTTACTTCTGTTTCTTTATTCTTTTTCATTTTATTATAATTTTTTGTTCTTTAAGGTTGTAGCCTACTCTCGTGACGGAGTTTGTGAAAAACATGGAGTTTTTGCATAAATTAACATCAAACAACGTGGTAATGCACAAAAGCACAACACCATTCCCAAAAAGTGCGGTTTTTTGTACGTTTTTACACCTTGTAAATTATTAGTCAGAAAAGAGGCTTGAAATGCCTGTTTTTATGCGGTTTTTTGTAGGAAAACACATCCATTTTCTTGGAAATGTAAGAAATTGCAAAAAACCAATGCTCAACGCCCATTTTATGGGCATTTTGGTAGTGGTCTTATATTATGGTATGGTGACGGTGTTGGGTGATGGGTCGGTTTTTATTATAAAAGTACAGAAATAGTCAGAGTTAGTCGGAAATAGACAGTATTTGCTGCCATGTCCCTTGAAACTTGAAACCTCACAACCCTTGAAGTGACAATCAAGATTTGAAATTGGTGATTCCCGAGTAGGTTATCCTCTGAACTTGGACTATGTTCAACCAACAGGTAGTCGGAAACTGACTGTTACCTCAAGGCTGTCCTCAGGAAAGACTGTTACGTCTCAGCTGACAGCTGAGTTCCGACTAATGAATTCCTATTGACAGCTGAGTTCCGACGAGCCTATAAATAGTCCTGTATGATTACAAGAGAGAACTGTGCCAAGGCTGCCATCAGGTACATGAATGAGACTCCATTCCGGGAGCATGCCGTCCTCAGACTGATAGGTGAGGCATTCATGGCAGGATGCGATTGGATGGCAGAGCAGAAACAAAAAGAGGATGAAGCCAAGATAGACATCATCCTCAAAGAAATGAGAACATTGAAGAATTACCTGTAAGGGTCAGTCAAAGAGGGGCACCTGATTAGGTTGGAAGGTCTGCTGCTTGCGTAGCCTTTTCATCTTCTTGTCATAGCTCCGTCGCTCCCTGTGGTACTCGGGGAAGGCATGGCGGAAGTCTCGGAGAGCATCGCCATGTTCCATGCCGCGATGGGAGCTCCAAAAAGAGGCACATTGAGATTTGAACTCAGGATGCACTGCACAGTAAGTCTTAAAAAATGAGCTTTCTGCCATAACTTTTCTTTATTGCCCTTGTGGGGACTTCGATGGGGGGCATAATGCCCCCTTTTCCTTATATATTCGCCATAAATTGAAGTGCAAAAAGTCAGGAAATTGAAGATGATTCCTGCCCTTGCGTACCTTTTAATATAAAAAAATACTAATTTTCCACGACCATTCGACATATTCTCCATCTTTTTGACTAACTTTGTAGGTTAAAAGATAGTGAAATATGAAAGATATAAAGAGTCCGTACTCGGCAGCGTTCACGGCAGCGTCCATGATGTACAGGGAGATGACAGCCATCCTTCCCCTTTTCCGTGACGAGCGGGCAACGGAGCTACTCAATAAGGAAATCGAGGAGAACAACCTCCTCCACATCAACAGCTTGAACAGCCGTAAGCGTGTGGTCGTGGAACTGCAACGCCGATACAGGGCTGTCCCTGACGGCTTTTGGGATTACTACTCTCAGTTGGACGAGAAAGGTCAGCGTGTGGCTTTGTTCTACGTCCTCCTGAAAGCCTACTACCTCCTGTTTGAAATCCACCTCAACGTTGCTGTCCCCATGTACCGTGCCATGAACTTGGAACTGTCCACGGGCGATGTTGCCATGTACCTGAACGAGGTGGCTGCTCAGGACAGTTTCGTTGACAGTTGGTCGGAGGCTACCCGCAAGAAGGTCATCAGTGTGTATATTCTGATGCTCCATCAGGCAGGACTCTTGGAGAACGGCTCATCCAACCTCTGCAAGCCTGATTTGGATGATAGTGCTTGGATGTACTACATCCGTCTCGGCGAGGCATGGTTTCTCGAAGCCTGTTTCCTGCCCACATACGAAATTAACGACATAAAAGAACGTGCGATATGAAGACTATGACCGTCGAACAGTTGTATGACAAGCTGTGCAGCAAGGCTTTCCAAGACCCGAGGAACGGCGACTTGCACTACAACTACTTCATGTTCCAATATCAGGCGACCAAGGAGTACGAGATGCTCCGTCAAATCGATGACATTCGCGAGAAAATCAGCCGCCCGAACAACAACGTGGACGTGCTGTTACTCGACCTCTTCGAGGAGTTCTGTGCCTTCCTTGACAGTCAGAGGTTCGGCAGGAAATGGGACAGTTACAAGGACTATCTCCTTGATAAGGACAAGACCATGCCTGATGCCGTGACCACGAGCCTGAGGAGTAAGGCCAACAGTGATGAGTTCGTCTCGTTCCTCCATGATAGAATCATGGCCCACGTCAGCAAGGTGGATGACGGTTTCATCCGTCCCTACGTCTTCGTCTATGGTGTCGGTAACATGTATCCTTACCTCAGGGCTAACAGCCTGTTGGTTCGCTATGAGGCAAGTAACAAGTCCTCCAAGTACAAGCTCATCATCTTCTATCCGGGCGAGCAGACTTCCAACAGCTATAAACTCTTCGGCAAGTTGGAGGATGAACACACCTACCGTGCAAGTCTGCTCCTGAATGAATAATCCCCATATTTGTAAAACGAAAACCTAAATGATATGAAACTGCAAGAAATATACAAGCGTAAAGTCACAGATGACCTGAATCCTGTTGTATCAGTATCGGACAATAGTCCTAAAACGGTCAAAATCGAAATCGACGAATACGTCTTTACCGATGAGATTATTCATTACCTCTATACCGTTCTGAATGGCATCCGTGAGGGCAACTATCATCAAAACGGAATTTGGATTAACGGTTACTTCGGCTCGGGTAAGTCTCATTTCATGAAGTACCTGAACTTCTGCTTTGACAAGGACCACAGAGATGCTGCTCTCGCTCGGCTCGAAGATGCTGTCATAGAGCGTGACCCCTTACTTCATCCTGATAGTAACAGTGGAGTTGAGCCTTCAGAGATGCGGTCTCTCACAGATTGGTTGATGAAGAACACCATCGACACGGTGCTCTTCAACATCGGCGACAAGGTGACGGGTGATGAGCGCGACGACAACAATTCGTTCACCCGCGCCATTTGGCAGGAGTTCAACCGATTCCGTGGCTACAACCGGGAGAACATCGCTCTCGCCCAATACCTCGAAAAGCCCCTCGCCGAGAAAGGCAAGTTTGAGACCTTCAAGCAGCTCATGGATGAGGAAGGATTCGATTGGGAGAAGGAGAGCCAACAGCTCGCCACCACTGAGCTCGACTATGTGATGGAGATTGCTGCGCAGACAGAGCCGAGCCTTAGCTACGACATCATCCGCGACAATATCGCCAAGAACAATATCTCCCTCAGTGTGGAGAACCTGACGAAGGAACTCAATGCCTACGTGCAAACCCGTGGCGAGGACTATCGCCTGCTGTTCTTCATCGATGAGGTCAGCATGTTCGTCGGTGGCAAGCGACAGCTACTGCTCCAACTCCAACAGATAGTCGTCCGTATTCAGGAAGACTGTAACGGTCGTGTTTGGGTAGGCTGTTCGGCACAGCAAGACCTTTCGGAACTGCTCACCAACATGCAGGTCAACGAGACCTCCGATGACTACGGTCAGATTAAAGGTCGTTTCCCGATCAAGGTCGCCTTGAAGGGTACCAACACCGAGTTCGTGACCAAGAAGCGTGTCCTTGACAAGAAGGAAGAGTTCCTCTCTGACATTCAGAAGCTGTATGATGACAACAGGAATGCCATCTCTGCACAGTTCATCCTTCCGACATCCTATAACGGCTATGCCGACAAGGACAGCTTTGTCAGCTACTATCCCTTCGTGCCCTATCAGTTCCAACTGATTATTCAGGTGTTTGATGCCTTCGTTGAGAAGCAGTTCGTTGACAAGGAGGTGAAGGGTAATGAGCGAAGCGTTTTGAAGATAACTCATAACACCGCCTACCGCACCCGTGACGAGGAGTTGGGCAAGTTCATTGCCTTCGACCAATTCTACTCAGCCATGTTCGAGGCAGGCTTGCAACCCGCAGGACAGCGAGCCGTCCGTAATGCCGAGCGTACAGCGACCCATTACGCCCAGGACCCAGATTTCGCTGCACGTGTGGTGAAGGTTCTCTTCATGATTTGTAACATCAAGGAGACTGACCGACTTGTGTTCCCGGCTACGGTGGACAATGTGGTAACCCTCCTGATGACCGATATTGACCAAAACCGCTTGGAACTGAAACAGAAGGTTGAGCGGGTGCTCAACTTCCTGAAGAAGGAGAATATCATCCGTCTGCAACTCGGCAAGGAGGGTGCTCCTGATGTCTATGCCTTCTATTCCGAGGAAGAGAGTGACGTTGCACGAATCATCGCTACTAAGCGACCCGACAGCAGTTTCATGGGCGAGCAGTTCTCCAAGCTCTTCCAAAAGTTCATCTCGTTCAGTAACAAGGAAGGCTATTGCGGCAACAACTTCTCCGTGGGTCTGAGCATCCTCGGGCGGAACATCTTCGGCAACAACCCTGATGTTCAGGTGGAGTTCGTCCTCTATGCCGATACCTTGGATGCCAATCAGTATGCCTTCACTTACAATAAGGACCAACGCCGTCTTGTGTTCTTCCTTGCAGCCGACTATAAGGAGAGCCGTGTCGATACCGACTTCTATTGGTACTGCCAAGTTCAGGACTACCTTCGCACGGCATCCAACGACAGCCCTCAGCGACAGAAGGCCAACCGTGCCTTTGCAGAGCAGGCTCAGGAGGTCATGAAGACTCGCATTGAACGTCAGATTCGTGAAATCTTTGACCGCTCGCCTGTTATGAGCGGACAGAATATACTTTCGTCTGCCGAACTCGGCATGAAGAAGGGCAACGAACGCTATAAGGCAGCTGTTCAGGCACACTTGGGTGAGATTTACACCTATGCCAAGGCTGTCTATACTCCCGACTATCCCACTAACTCCAACGAGTTGAAGGCAAAGATTCTCAATCCGCAATTGGAAGCCGATATGACACCTCCTGAGCAGTGGGTAGAGAACTACTTGGTAGGACTCCATCATGACGTTTCCCTCACCGAGGTAGTACAGAAGTTCACACAAGCTCCTTACGGATGGAACGAGGTGAGCACCCTGTTCGTAGTTAGCAAGCTCGTTACACGTCATAAGAGGGCCTTCCTTTACAATAACAACCCTGCTGTTGACCGCCGTACTGTGGCAGAAAACATTCAAAAGAATAAGAACCTCTTCACCATCACCACGGCTCAGGATATTCCACAGGAGACTGTCAACAACTTCATCACAGCTTGGAAGAGCATCTTCAACCGGGTGGAGTCAATGCCTTCTGACCCGACAGAACTGTTCGAGCATTGCCGTAAGTCGGAGAAGTCGCCTATCGTCAACAACGACTACGACAATCGTGCTCGTAAGCTTATCAGCGCAGGTGCCAATACCATGGCTCAGGTTCTCTACGATGCTATCGAGAAGATGAAGGAGTGGCGCGAGGTCCGTGACCCGAAGGCTTTCTTCCAACTGTTCATCGACAATGAACAGGAAATGAAGGTCATGATTGACAACTGTAAGCGCGTTATCGGTTTCTGTGAAGACCAACTCGGCAAGTTCTCCGAGATTACGGCCTTCATACAGCACAACCATGACAACTTCGACTTCCTTGAAGGCGATGCCCATGAGATGGCTGAGGAATTGAAGAAGCTGACCACCGAGGCATGGCCCATTGACAAGATGCCTAAGTACAACAAGCTGAAGCGCAACGTCGAGGGAGCAATTGGTGAAGTCCGTGCCAAGATGGTTGCCGATGTGACGGCAGCCTATGAGGATTGCTTTGCACAGTTGCAGGCACTCATCGAGAGCCTTGGCATTCCTGAATTCCGCCTTCCCAATAAGGATACGACCATTTACAGCCGTACCCACACTGAGAGTCTGCATGCCATGAAGAACTATGCCGACACGACCGAGTTCTTCAATGCTCAGGTACAGGCAATCAACAAGTACGCTGAGGAGAAGAACAAGCCCAAGGTTCACAATGTCTCGCTCCGTACCAAGTCGAAGACCATGCGTACCGAAAGTGATGTGGATGCCTATCTTGCTCAGTTGAAACAGCAGATTATGTCCCACATCAACGGCAAGGACGATGTCATTATTCAATAATCAGTAAACAGAAGACACGATGGATACAGGTCGAATCAAACAGTTTGCGACAGAGTCAAGACGAATCCTGAAGGAAGGTGTGATGCAGCGCATCCGCGCCCTCGGTTTCGACAGTGAAGGCAATACTCCTGACATGCCTGAGCGGGTTCAGGGCGGTACACGGTATCAAGGACGACTGATTGAGAATGAGCGGTTCTACGACTGTTGGGTAGCTTTGAACAAGCGCATCCATGAGTTGGGTAAGAACGGCGTTCAGCAGGTCTATGAGGAAGCTGCCTACACATGGTTCAACCGTCTTGTGGCCATCCGCATCATGCAGAAGAACGACTTTATCGAGCCTGTCCTCAGCTATGACGTTGCCGACATTCGGGTTCCGCATATTGTCAGTGAAGCACGGAAGGGTCGCCTGATGGTCAGCCTGACCGATGAGGAGGACCGCCGACTGCGCATGCTCCTGATGGACGACACAAAGACACAGGAACAGTTCGCCCTGCTCATCACAGCCTACTGCCGTGAGACTCCCTTCATCAGCAAGTGCTTTGGCGGTATCGACCTTTATCTCGAACTGTTGTTGCCCGATGACATCCTGTCTGCTAATCGTTTCATCGACCTCTTGAACCATACCGACGAATATATCACTGACGAGCAGTTCCGCTCTGCTGAGCTTATCGGATGGCTGTATCAGTTCTACATCTCCGAGCGCAAGGACGAGGTCTTTGCATCGTTCAAGAAGGGCAAGAAGGCAGAGGCTGAGGACATTCCCGCTGCCACTCAGATATTCACTCCTAATTGGATTGTGAAGTACATGGTACAGAATACCGTGGGACGCATCTATCTCGACAACAACCCATACTGTCCGTTGAAGAAGGATTGGCGATACCTTGTCGAGCCGACAGAGCCTACGCCGAAGGATGCTATCCTGAAAATAGACGACCTCGAAGAGCTGACCCTCGCTGACCTTGCGTGTGGATCGGGTCACATCCTTGTGGAAGGCTTTGACCTTTTCTATGGTCTATACATAGACGAAGGATACAGCCGTCACGATGCTGTGGTGAAGATTCTTACCAAGAACCTGACAGGTGTTGACCTTGACACCCGCGCCAAGCAGCTTGCCACCTTTGCCCTTCTGTTGAAGGCTGCACAGATTGACAAGTCCTTCCTTGATGGTAAGGTGATGCCGAGAGTCCTTGACATGCCAAATGTTGACCGATATACATGGCGTGACCTTGATGGCCATATGGCAACAGCCCTTCGCCCAACAGGTGGAACAGAAGCAATAGCCAAAGAGATTGAGGAATGCTTTGTTTTGATGGAACAAGCTCACAACCTTGGCTCTGTCATGAAGTTTGATATTTCGGCTGAGACACGAGCATATATCCAACAATGTGTTGAACTGCAACAACAGAAGCAGAAGTTTGTCGAGACATTCGCAGACTTATTCCATGGATTTGAGTTGATGCTTACTCTAACAAAAGAACACTCTGCTATTGTAATGAATCCTCCATATTTCCCAAGGAAGAACATGAATTCTTCTTTGAACGATTATGTCCAATCCCATTATCCAAATGGCATGAATGACTTATTTGCAACATTTATGTTCGTCGGAGTTGAGCATTTGCAGAAGAATGGAAAAATGGGGATGATTAATATGCAAAATTGGATGTTTATTACAACATTCAAATCAACCCGCATATCATTTGTTGAGGGGTATCAAATTGACAATCTTCTACATTTAGGGACAAGAACTTTTGATGAGCTTAGCGGGGATGTAGTACAAAATGCTGCTTTTGTAGTGTCAAATCACGTCCCTACACGAAGTGGAGTGTATTATAAACTGACTGAAGGTAAATGCTGCGCTGATAAGGAACACGACTTCTTACATGAGAGTGAAGTTTACAGAGATGTTAATCAAAAAGAATTTGACAGGTTACCTGATAATCCACTTGCTTATTGGGTAACAGAAAAAATTGCATCAACCTTCACAAGGAACAAAGCGTTATCGGCGGTAGCCAACCCTTGGGTCGGCTTACAAACCGCCGATAACGCTTTGTTCCTCCGCTCATGGTTCGAGGTTAATAAAGGGCACATGGGAATTGGTATAGAAAATGCCGCGTTAGCGGCTCGCTCAGGGAAAAAATGGTTTCCTTACAATAAAGGAGGCCGCCAAAGAAGATGGTATGGAAACCAAGAACTTCTAATCAATTGGGAGTTCAATGGTAAGGATATCAAAAATTATCCAGGTGCCGTTATAAGAAATGAGCACACTTATTTTAGACATTCTATTTCATGGGGGTTAATAGCGGGACCTCTTTTCAGATATTATCCCGATGGTTTCCTTTATGATGTCCAAGGAATGAGTTGCTTCTTTGATGATGACACACTTCTCTTTACTCAATTAGCATGGCTTAATACCAAAGTCTTTAAAGAAGCATCTACCGCTATTTGCCCAACAGGGCATATTCAAATAGGTGAGATAGGGAAATTGCCATCTTATGAAGATACCACTAAAGGTTTTTCAAATGTAGCTAAAGAAAATATCTCCATCTCCAAACAGGATTGGGATGCTCATGAGACCTCATGGGACTTCGCCCAGAACGAACTGTTAAGCATTAACGAAAACACCTTCCTCGACATCATTGATGACTATGCAGATTTGAACGGCCTGTGCATCGACCCTGCCGCTCCACAACCTGAGAGTCTTGAATGGCGGTACGACATGTACAAGATGAAGTGGAACACCAAGTTCATGCGCCTTCATCAGAACGAGGAAGAGCTGAATAGGCAGTTCATCAGCATCTATGGCTTGGAGGACGAGCTGACCCCCGACGTACCACTTGATGAGATAACCATCCTTCAACAGGGCGAAATTAGCATAGAGAATGACGAGGTGACTTTCCACGCAGACGTAGTGATGAAGCAACTCATCTCCTACGCCATCGGCTGTATGATGGGTCGTTACCGCCTTGACAAACCGGGCTTGCATATTGCCTATCCGAATCCGACGGATGAGGACATCTCTCCCTACGAGTTCAACGGCTCAGAGTTCCATATTGACGAGGATGCTATCATTCCCCTGATGCCGAAGGACACCCGTTTCGATGATAATGCAGTGAACCGTCTTGTGGACTTCATCAAACAAGTGCTTGGTGCAGAGAAACTGACCGACAACCTGAACTTCATCGAGAAGCAGCTTGGCAAGTCACTCGAACAGTATCTCGTTAAAGACTTTTGGAAGGACCACAAGAAGATGTATCAGAACCGCCCCATTTATTGGCTGTTCTCATCAAAGAAGGGTGCCTTCCAAGTAATCGCCTACATGCATCGCATGGACAAGTACACTGTGGAGAACATTCGCAACAAGTACCTGCTGCCGCACATTGAGTTCCTTCGTCAGGAGATTGCCGAACTCGACAGCAGAGCATCAACTCTCAACCCACAGGAGCGCAAAACCTACGTCCGCCTACAGAAGGAACTTGAGGAGTGTCAGGAGTATCATGACCGCTTGCATACCGTAGCAGACCAACAGATAGCCTTCGACCTCGACGACGGTGTTGTGGTCAACTACGCCAAGTTCGGTGATGTGGTTGCAAAACTGAAATAACAAAGAGACATGAATATACAAGAAAAGATATACCATTACTTCGAGCAGTACCCTGACCTGCACGTGCTCTTCATCTTCGACCCGAGCGGGTACAACCAAATTGGGCTTGATGATGCTGAGTGGAGAGAGGGCTATGAGTATCAGGTGTTCGACGGCTCGTGGTTCACGGTGAAGTACAAGATACACCACGAGTGGCGTGGAAAGAAGGCTGTATTGCTGTTCCCCGGTTTGCAAGAGCCTAAGAACCAAGAGACGCGACTTGCTTTCCCTCTGCTCGGTGAGATGATGGCCAACGTGGTTTATCAGGAGCAGGGCTATCAAGAGTTCATGCAACAGTATGACCTTGACGAGCGCATGGCTACCTACGTCGAGAAGCATATTGATGAACTGAACACGGGCAAGGTGAAGACAGCACTGTTGCCATACCTGACCCGAGACCTGTTCAATAAGGATGTGGCTCGCCGGGCAATACTGTCTGTTTACCTTGGTAGCGACACCGCGCTAACATGGGAGGATATTATCATCAAGCTCATTATCCTTTGCGGTGGTGATAACAGCAAAAAGGTGACCGACTTCTTTGTCCGTCTGCGCAAGAACCAAGATGTTGCTCAGGAACTGTGGGAAAAGCTGATGTCGCTGTTCGGAGTAACATACGATGACAACACCGAGGAGAAGTTAAAGAAGGTGGCAGAGTCCTTGAAGTACAATGCCATCACTCAGTCGCTCGCCCCCATTAGTGCTGATGACTACAAGGGTTACAAGATAACCAATGGTGTGACCTTGGAGAAACTGAACCACCTGATGGAAAGTGTATCCCAGGTTCCCAAGATAGAGAAACTGTTTACGGAGGCTCTGATGAAGTTGGGACGTGACATCCGAGAAGAGCAAATCATCAAGTGGTACGGATGGGATGCCAACTATTACTATGTCAGCGATGCCCTGTGTTGGCCTATCTTGAAGAATCTGTTGGACGACCAATTCGAGGCTGCTCCGACTGATGCCAACGACTACCTGCGTAGTCTCAGACAGAAGAAGGCTGAGAGCAGTCCCGTGGTACCCGTCATCGACTTCATCAGCAATATAGCCTTCTTCTATGAGAAGTTGAAGACCATCAGTAGCCTGAAACTGAACACGCCTGATGACTATATCGCCTTATACAAAGACAGGTTCTATTTGATTGACCAATTCTATCGTCTCTCCATAGAGGCTTATTATCAGTTGAAGTTATCCGAGATACCCATTCACGCGGAACTCGCCAAGGTAAAGAGCCGCTTGGACGAGAACTACTCGAAGATATGCAACATCCTGAATCTCGAATGGATGACCTGTTTGAAGGAACGCGGTGAAGGTTTCAATGCTGTGAAGTCGCTCAGACGACAGCAGGATTTCTTCAAGGATAATATAGCCAACAAGGATAATAAGGTGACTGTTATTATCAGTGATGCCCTACGCTATGAGGTAGCGAAGGAACTGATGGAAGAAATGGGTAAGGAGAAGCACTCTGAGACCTTGGAAGTGGCATTGGCTATGTTGCCTACTGAGACCAAGTACTGCAAACTGTCTCTCTTCCCTCATGAGACTTTAAACATTGACGAAGACGAACTCCTGATAGATGGAGCTAAGGCACCCGTCACGATGGAGCAGCGTACAGCGTTCCTGAAAAAGTACAACGATGATGCCATCTGTGTGGACTTCAACGAGGTGTTCGGCTCTACCAAGGAGAACCGTGACGTTTTCAAGAAGGATTTGGTGGTAGTATTCCATAACGCCATTGACGAGAGCGGACATATAGGGGACCCGGCTGCTGTCGTGGATGCTTGCCGTTCGAGCATCAACAAGCTCCGCGAGTTCATTCAGCGACTGCATGCCACCTACAACGTGACCGATGTTATCCTGACCGCTGACCATGGTTTCCTGTTCGAGGATAAAGTCTTTGAAGATAAGGACAAGCATCCTGTGAAGGAAGACTGTGTGGAGAAGAAGACCCGCTACTACCTGACTCGCCGTGATGACGAGATGGAAGGAATTACCAAGTTCAAACTCACAGAGGTGTCGGGTATGACCGACTATACAATGAGGGTGGCAGTGCCGACAGGTACGAACCGATTGGCTGCCCCCGGTGGCTATCAGTTCGCCCATGGTGGCGCATCGTTACAGGAAGTGCTCATCCCTGTGATGTATAGCACACGTAAGAAGGGACCCGGCAAGGAGAAGGTGAATGTTACCCTGCTCGAAGCCAACCTGAAGATGACATCGAGCCGACTGAGGTTCACCATCATTCAGTCGGAGGCTGTATCGGAGAATATCAATGGCCGAACTGTCAAGTGCGCTGTCTTCGCGGGTGACGAACAGGTGACCGCTTGGAAGGAAGTTGTTCTTGACAGCGGTGATGCCGCCAACGTGAACAACCGCCTGTTCAGCGTTGAGCTGACTCTGAACCGTCAGACGGATGCTAATATCCTCGAACTGCGTCTCTTCGACGCCAAGGAGGATAATCCGAATCCGCTACTGAAAAAGACTGTTATCAATAAGACTCTAATTGAACAAGATTTCTAAGATATGGAGACATTGGAGAACAAAATAATAGAGGCGTTCGAAGGAAAGGTTGTCCGCAAGGACCTTGCCTTCGAGGTGAAGGGTGGTCTGCCCGTGCCGACCTATGTGCTTGAATACCTTCTCGGACAGTACTGTGCAAGTAATGATGAGCAGATTATCCGTGAGGGTGTGGAGAAGGTGAAGGACATCATCCGCAACAACTACATCAACCGTGCCGAAGCAGAAGAGGTCAAGGGAAAGATTCGTGAGAACGGACGATTCCGCATTATCGACAAGATATCGGCTGTGCTCAACGAGAAGAAAGACTGCTATGAGGCAGAGTTCGCCAACCTTGGTTTACGCGGTGTTCCCCTTGCTACGGAGTTCGTTACCAAGAATCCCAAGTTGCTCTCAGGCAACGGTGTTTGGAGTATCATCACCATTGGCTATATTCCGGGCGACGACGTACCCACACGTTGGGACGTTCAGACTCTGAAACCAATACAAATATCAAATATCGACCTGAAGGAGTTTATCGATCAACGGCAGAAGTTCACTACTGATGAATGGATAGACTTCATGATACAGACTGTCGGATTGAACCCCGAACGGTTGAATCGTCGAGAGAAGATGATAGTCTTGGCTCGACTTCTGCCCTATGTGGAGAACAACTATAACTTCATGGAGCTTGGTCCCAAAGGTACAGGTAAGTCCCATGTCTATCAGGAGTTCTCTCCATACGGCGTGCTTGTGAGCGGTGGCGATGTGACCTCTGCCCGACTGTTCGTTAAGATGTCAGGCAACAAGGAAATCCTCGGTCTTGTGGGCTATTGGGACCTTGTGGCTTGGGATGAGTATGAGCAGCAGAAGGGTAAGTCGGTTGACCCTGTGCTCATCGACACCATGCAGAACTATCTTGCCAACAAGTCCTTCAATCGTGGTAAGGGAAGCCATGAGGCATCGGCATCCATGTGCTTTGTGGGTAATACCAAGCACACCGTTCCGTATATGCTGAAGAACAGCCACCTGTTTGAAAGCATACCGACAGCCTTCGTCAAGGGTGCCTTCCTCGACCGTATCCATTTGTACAATGCAGGTTGGGAGATGAAAATGCTAAAGAAGGACAGTTTCACCAAGGGTTTTGGCTTGATTACAGACTATATCTCAGCAGTCCTTCACGAACTCCGTAACCGTGACCTGTCGGCAGAGATGAACAAATTCGTCAAGTTCAGCGGGTCACTGTCTGAGCGCGACCACCTTGCCATCCGCAAGACCTTCTCTGGAATGATAAAGCTACTCTATCCTGACGGCAAGTACACCGATGAAGAAGCATTGGAGATTATTGACTTTGCAGCTGAGGGCAGAAAGCGCGTGAAGGACCAACTCTACATCATCGATGAGACCTTCAGGGCAGAACCTGCCAAGTTCGAGTATGAGTTACTGTCAACGGGTGATAAAGTTCAGGTGAAGACCTTGGAAGAGATAGAGAACCCTGTCGTTCAGGCTGAGACTGCTGTCAGCGAAGAAGATGCTGTTCCGTTCGAGGAAGTACAGGACGAGACACCTGCAGAAGGTGAAACGCCCAAACGCCGACCTCGTATCGTTCCTTTGAAGGAAGGCCACATCAATATCCGCATCAATCAGAAGGGCGTTACCTACAAGTCCCTGTTCGGTGACTATCTCAGGTCTGCCCATAAGATAGACATCGTTGACCCCTATATTCGGGCACCGTTCCAAATTGACAACCTGTTGGAACTGATACAGACCATCCGAGAGGTCAGCAGTAATCCCGAGGAACTCGAGATACATGTCTCCACCCAGAACGAGGAAGAAAAGAAACAGGAGATAAGGGAAATCTTCGATGCCTTGGAGCAGGAACTTCAAGGCTACGGCATCACCTTCTCTTACGACTTCAAAGCTGACCATGACAGATGGATAGCCCTCGACAACGGTTGGAAGATACTCCTGTCTCGTGGATTGGATGTCTTCGAGAAGTTCGACCGCTTCTCGCTTGGTAACGTCAGACAGAGTGAGCGAAGGTGCAGAGCTTTCAGTATCACCTACACGAAGGAGTAAAGACAAGAACGCCTGTGCAGTCGGATTTGCACAGGCGTTCTTGTTAGAACTTGCAATAGAGTTCCGTTAGCGGGTCTCTCCCTTCGGCATAAATGGTAAAGAGGAACTTGCCGCCGTGGTCTTCGACCATGTCGTACATCTGCTCTATCTGAGCCTGTATCTCATTGGGCAGTTTCCGAGCAAAGTAGAGAGCACCACTGAGGAAGTCCATGGGAGTTGAGTTCTTGCAGATGAAGTTCACATCGGTGTCATGCTCCAATAACCACTTGACTTTTGAACAGCACCACTTTAAATCATCTATATGCATTCCCGGAGCGGGTCCCCAATAGTCATTCCGAAAGTTGGAGTAGATGGTATTGCATAAACACCAAAGAGTGGGCTTTGTTGAGTACCCACGGCTGTACATGTACTCGTACTTCCGTTTCTCCTCATCCCAATCCTGCTGACTCGTTTCATTGCCGGGCACAACACGGTCATCCCAAAGGTCATGCCTAAGCCATTCCTTCTGCTCCTTTGTATAGCCGTTGTCTGCCCAAACCCTCCGTATCAGCTGCCCCAATGCAATCCTCGCCTTCATGAAGTCTTCCAAGTTGCCATCCCTCAAAGAGAAACTGTAACTGCCTTCTTCATGGGTAGGCCACCTATCAGCGAAGAAAAGCAACTGAAACATCTTCACCTCATCCTTAGCTAAGGTGTCGTCGTAACCGATGCCTATATTCCTAAGGTCCTGAGGATATACGTTGTCACGTTGGATGGCGAAGACCCGCCACACCTTCCTGAGTTCCGACATGGGGACAACTGTGTTAGGATGTATCCAAACCTTAGTCAGGTATTGCCACGTCCCTTGGTAGCAGTCAAGCTCGGACAGTTGGCGGAAACAGTCGCGGATAGGGTTACTTGCCCTCGAACGGACGCACCGAGCGGAGTAAAGGTACGTATCAGGACTATAGAACTCGTAGCAAACATCATCGGGGACAGGCTGAATCTCGCAGTGGCTACGCATGATGTCCTTCACTTCCGATTTGTGGATGCGGTCGAGCCATACCCATCGGTTGTAGGCCCAACAACATTGATTATCGATAGGATTGGCGACAGGCTCAGTCAGAATGAGGTACGGTAGCCGTTGTCGCTCACTGCGGAAGTAGGGTTCGTCATCATCCTTCACGTCAGGGAACTTCCGCCACTCTGTTAAGATTGGCTCCCACTTATGATTAAAGTAGCGAGGAACGCTGTCCCTAACAGTATAGATAACATCACAGTCTTTACCCCAATCATAGATGTAATCGTATGCTGCGGGTGACAGGTGCTCGCCTGTCATGGGATTACGCAACCCTAACAGACTATTCTCAACATAGTAGTCCCGATCCTCGTCCTTCCTGTTAGGCGAACAGCATCTGTGGGACACTGTCGTATAGTGGTCACCATGGTGAAGGAAAAGGAAGTGTTTGCACTGTTCAACTTTGTCGAACCACGCCGGGATGACTAAACTGCCATTGGCTGACTTCCATCCGATAAAGTCGCCGTCCTTGAAGGTTACCACCTCCTTGGCAACCTCCAACAACTTGCTGTAGTTCCATCTGTCGATGGCTATACTCCCATCAGTATCGCGGCTGAAAACCGCCCAACAGGTCTGAACCTTTTCCTCCTTCGCCTGAAAGTCGGACGGTTCAGGAAGTTTGTTATAAAACACCTTTTTCATATTTGTACCATTCTCTGATTTCGATGCAAAGGTAGGCAAAGGTGTTGACATCGATTCTGTACTTCTCACGTATAATGCCAAAAAAAGGAGCTCCATCATTGAAGCTCCTCCTTGAATTCTCTGACACATCGTTCCACCGTACTTAGGCTTACGTTACTCAACCGGGCAACGATGCGCTGTGAGTAGCCCTTCTTCAGATATGCAAGCATCTCCTTGTACTGCTCACGCTTTTCTTCATGGGTCTTGCCACTTCCCTTAGGCCGGCCAATCACACCACCACGTTCGATGTACCGCTTTAAACCCGAATTCAGACGGAACTGAATATTGTCTCGTTCAAGTTGGGCGCAGGTTGACAGTACACTAATAATAATAGGTGCGAGCATGCTTGGCTTTCCTTCGTCATCAAGAAGGGTAAACTTTTCCTTCTGTAGGTAGAGGTTGATTTTGTGGTCAATCAAATCCTTCACGGTTGCTAAGACCTCGAATGAAGAACGACCAACTCGAGAGAGCTCACTGCAAAGAAGCATATCTACTCCGTTCTCCTTGCAATACTCAATTGCCTGTGTCAGCACAGGTCGCTCTTGATTTTTCTTCGCTCCACTGATATGTTCCTCAAAGGTGTTGACCAAATCTAACTTCGCGGACTTGGCATACTCCTGAAGGTCCAACACTTGTCGGTCCGTTGATTGACGGTCGCCGACTGAACTAACTCTCGCATAAATTACAGCTTGTCTCATATTTTACATTTTTAAACTTTAATTTTCTCTTTGACTTTTATGAGTACTTGGTCAGATTCAAATCTTGGGTCCCTCATTATTCGGAATGTCAGACTTTTGTGAATAATTTGACTACAAGTATTCAAATAATAGTTTTCTGAATACATCGAATCAGAATTCAACCGTTAGAAGGAACTCTTTCACCCGCTCATCATAATCATCCGTCCGCTCAACCTCTCTATCAATGACATCGACGAGTTGGTCAATGTAGACATTCTCAAACCGAGCATGAGGGTTCAGGTATTCATCGAGCAAAACCACGATGAAAGTGTCGTCACCTTCATCGTATAGGATTTGAACATAGCCTTGATGCTTAAAGCCATCCACATGGAAGAGAATGCCGCCGGGGAAGGGAACAGGTTCATCGAAACCCCAGGCCGACATGATAGTCGGCTTTGCTGACAGAATCTGCTTGATGTAATCGAACATATTATCCATAATCATCATACTATTAATGTACCCGCAAAATTAATCGATATCTTTTTAGTTTTTTCAATACAAAGGCCAAATAAAGCTTTCAAATGCGGGCCAATGTTAAAATGCTGCATTTCTTAACATTTACTATTTTTCATGGGCAAGTTGAATAAAGTTACGAGAAAATCCGTATCTTTGCAAACAGATTGGGATGGTAGTGGCCTGAACAGTCTATTTTGTGGGTAAAATAGCGTTAGCTAATCGAGGTTAAAGAACGAAACTTAGGACACTTCGCTCGCGTCAGCAATGGCGTACTCGCATTTGAATATGCACTCGGCTTTAATTGGCAAACGCCTACATTTATATACAACCGTATGAAAATACGTGTTGGGGTGTGGGCGTATTCCGAGTGCATGAGCAAGTCCTAAGGCTCCGTTCCGAGGAATGGTCCACACTTTTTATGTGCGCTATATTCTATACCTCACCCCAATGTATTATGTGTAAAATAAAGAGGTATGGAACAGTTCAATAACATTGTATTCGTTACGAATGAAGACAGAAGAAATGCTGTCAAAGATGAGAAAGGGTTCGCTTATACGGCAGATGGGAAGAAACTCATCGGCTACGAAGGTTACGAAACTAAACTCGTCATCAAAGATGGAGTTGAGGTCATCGCTGACGAGGTCTTTGCCCGGATGGACATCGAGACAGTAAAGTTGCCCAATACTGTTACCCATGTTGGTGCCTATGCCTTTCAGGACTGTCCCAACCTTAGGAGTGTTACCCTTTCAGAGAACATAGTTTATCTTGGTGAAGGGACTTTTTGGGGATGCCAATCCCTTTGCAAACTTAGCCTACCCAAAGGTATCAGGAATATCAGCGACTATACATTCAACAATTGTAACTCGTTGACTGAAATAGTCCTCCCTGATGGACTTGTCAGGATTGGTGAAGGAGCCTTTAGGTTCTGTCGAGTTACCAAGCTGTCAGTTCCTTCGTCAGTTATAGAGATAGGAGATGGAGCCTTTTGGGGATGTGATTGGCTGACGGAGTTATCCATACCTATATCCATCCTTTCGATGGGGAGCAATGTGTTAAAGGACTGTCCCAACTTGAAACGCATTATAATAAAAAAAGGTTCGCACCCGCGTATGAAAGAACTTCTCCCAGAATACGAGCATTTAATCATTGAAGGAGATTAGCTATTATACGTGTGATTATTCTCATCCTTTAGATTCATAAGACCTATCTTTGCACTGCATATAAACAAAAAACAAAATGATATGAAACAGAAACTCTATCTACTACTGCTTGCATTCCTGCCCATCGTGGCACTTGCAGAGAGCGTTCCGACAGGAAGCGGTACGAAAGAAGACCCTTATAATGCGGCAGCCGCTAATGCATATGTTAAATCGTTGGACCCCGACGTGGTCTCTGACGAGGTGATATATGTGAAAGGTAAAATCTCTTATATCAAGAACAACTTCACCACCCGCTATGGTAATGCTACATTTTATATTGCAGATGATTGGAGGAATCCCGAAGAGACCTTCTACGTTTATCGAACTCTGTACCTCGAAAACCGTCAGTACGTTGATGGTGATGTGGGGTTGTTCCAAGGCGATGAGGTGATAGTTTGCGGCAAAGTCATTTATTACCAAGGGAATATTCCTGAAACGCATGAGAAGGATAGCTATGTCTACTCCGTGAACGGATTCGTTGCACAGTCTGTTAATATTGATGACATCAACTACAACCTGTCAGACGACAAAACTGCAACAGTTATCAGGAAGACCAATGGGTATGGGGGCACCGTAATCATTCCTTCTACCGTTAGCCATAACGGAGAACAGTTTACTGTAACTTCTATTGGCGATTTGGCCTTTTATAACAATACGGGAGTAATAACTATCTCTATTCCTGAGACAGTAACAACGATAGAAAGCAATGTCTTTGAAGGCTGTGTTGATTTGTCATCTATTGTTGTCCAAGACCTCAGCGCATGGTGCAGGATTGTCTTTAAACAGCCAATAGATAATCCCTTGTACTATGCCCACAACCTGTTCATGAACAATGTGGAGGTAAAAGATTTGGTTATTCCTGACGGAGTGACTGCTATAAACGATTTCGCGTTCTATGGACTTAGTGGCATAAGCTCTTTAACCATCCCTGAAGGGGTAAGCACAATAGGCAATGCCGCATTCTGCGGATGCAGTGGCTTGGTGACAGCATCAATCCCCAACAGTGTTAAGGTATTGGGGCCAAGTACGTTCTATGGTTGTTCGAATCTGACCACAGTCAACATACCAAGTGGGGTTACTCTTATAGACGGTTTCTTATTCTATGGATGCGGGAAACTGTCTCAAATTACCATTCCTGCAGGAGTTACTGAGGTGCGTAATGACATCTTCAATGGCTGTTCAAACCTAACAGAAGTCTACTGTCTATCACCTTCGGTACCAACTACTGCACAAAATGCATTTGACAACTATTCCTTGCAGTCATCAACGCTATATGTTCCTGTCGCAGGCTATGTTGATTATAGTAGAGCATCACCATGGAGCGGATATGGCACTATCAAACCCATCCCCGGCTCTGAGGTTGCTACAGGTGACGGTACGTTGTCTTCACCATTCAACCCCAAAGCCGCCAACGACTACATCAAGAACTTGGGTCCTGATGGCGTTTCTGACAAGGACATCTACATTAAAGGGCGCATCTGCTCTATCAAGAATGAGTTTACTTCGCGTTATGGTAATGCCACTTTCTACATCTCTGAGACGGGTACTGATGCCGACGAGCAACTATATGCGTATAGAACTCTCTATGTAGGTAACAGGAATTATCTCGATGGAGACACACAGATAGCGGTTGGGGATGAGGTCATTCTATGTGGTAAGGTAAAATATTACCAAGGAACTACTCCTGAGACCTTGGAAAAATGCTGCTTTATATACAGTTTGAATGGGCATACTACAACAGTTGTGGAGCCAAAGGGAAGTGGCACGTTATCCGACCCGTATAATGCATCGGCAGCAAACTCGTTCATTAAAGGGCTTGCTCCTGATGCAATCTCAAGTAACAACATTTTCGTAAAGGGTAAAATATGTGCCATCGTCAACGAGTTCACCACTCAATATGGCAATGCAACGTTCTACATCTCCGATGACGGAACAACTTCAGGCGACTTATTCTATGTGTACAGGACTCTACACCTTGGTAATAAAGTCTATCCTGAAGGAGGTTTGCAAGTTCAATTGGGTGATGAAGTTGTCGTGTGTGGCAAGGCCATTTACTATCAAGGAATCACGCCTGAGACCTCTGAAAACAACAGTTATGTCTATTCCTTGAATGGAGTAACCTATACTGAGGTTGGCGGACTCGCTTATTACGTTGATACTAACGAACAGACTGCTGAGTTTACAAGTAACGGCAATCAATACTCGGGTGAGGTCGTTATTCCGTCTTCTATCGACTATGAAGGTAACTCCTACGCTGTCACATCCATCAGCAGCCAAGCGTTCCAAGGTAGTGAGAGCATGACCGCAGTGACCATTCCGGGCAGCATTATCAGCATCGGCGAGCAAGCGTTTGAAGGATGTAATGGGTTGACCACTATCACCACCAACATCAGCGAGCCCTTCTCGATTTACAACGCTTTCCCGGCGAACGTTCTGACTTCCGCAACTCTCTATGTTCCATATATGAAGAAGGCTGCTTACCAAGCCACTGTCGGATGGCGAGACTTTGCTAATATCGTAGAACAGCCCGGCGGTGATGTTATCACTGTCACAGCCAAAAGCTACGAGCGCGAGTATGGCGAAGACAACCCGACCTTTGAGTACGAGGTGACAGGTGGCACTGCTGATGGTAATGCCGTTATCACCTGTGAGGCGACAGCCACCTCTCCTTCGGGCACTTATCCTATCATCGTCAGCAGGGGCGACGTGGCTAACACTTATGCCACCTTCGTCGAGGGTACATTGACCATCACCAAGGCTCCGTTGACTGTAACTGCCAAGTCCTACTCACGCAAGGAAGGAGAAGAAAACCCATCATTTGAACTCACTTACTCAGGATGGAAGTTAAATGAAACTGAGACTGTACTAAATGCTCTCCCGGTTGCGACGACGGATGCTACGAAGGACAGTCCTGCGGGTGAGTATGTTATCACTGTGAGTGGAGGCTCCGCCCAGAACTACACCTTCAATTATGTTAATGGTATCCTGACAATTGAAGAGACCTCAGGCATCGTAACCGTCAATGGTGACGGTAACTCCTTTGACGTTTATACCATTGACGGAATCAAGGTGCGTTCTAAGGTTACGTCACTTGAAGGATTGCCCAAGGGATTGTACATTGTCAATGGCAGGAAGGTAAGTAAGTGATAATCATCTGTTGGCAATAATAGTGAGGGAGCGGCAAACTGTCGCTCCCTTTTCCGTCTGCAAGGCCCTAAGTCTCGCTCCATTAAGTGCATGTCTTTTCTCACAGGCGGATTCCGTCAATATCAACGTCTATCTCGAAAGTATATTCTCTAACCCACAGTAGGTCATACAAGGCGTAGTTGGTATGTGCCAACCAATGGTTCAGTAGCCGGGGGACTTGTTGGTCGCAGAGCCATACTTCCGTTGAACAGAAGAGTCCCTCCATTCCTAAAACACTCTCGTCACAGTCATCTTCCTCATTCTGAATGAAAACTCCTCGCATGAGGTTAATAGAAGGATTGTAAGTACTATCACAGAGCGAGTTGACAATTTCCTCCTCCTCATCAGAGAATCTCGGATGACTCTTGGGAAAGGTCGGCATGATATTCCCAATGATAGTAATTTTGCCACCGACATCTGAGTTACGAGCAGTTTTGTAAACATTCAGGCACTTCCTGTGGAGTTCATTGATGGCGCGGCATAGGTAATCACACAGCCCACGCATCAAGTCAGCGTTCCCCTCATTGTAGATAAAAGCATCATTGAGAAGGCTTTTGCGGTGCCTGAGGTTGAAGTCATTGACTTCATCATCTTCCATGAGCCTGTATCGAAAGTCTTTATATTCCTGACAGTCATAAACTGCCAACCCAATTCCATTATTCATATCGTCTTTTTCTGTGTTATGTCATCAAGTTCAATTCGTAGTTGACCTTCTATGTCACGGATGAACATAAGGTCATAAAGAGAGAAGAAGGAGTGAGAATGCAAATGGTGGAAGAGCATTGTAAGCGGGAGGTCTTGATTCCACTCATCAGGCAATTGCTCATCCCATGGCTCATCATTCCGATGAAGTTGAAGAATGGCGTCCTCATTATAGACTTCCTGATGTCCTGTGCGGAGCATCAGACTGAAAGCGTTGTCGAAGCCTGAGTTATACCTCCAAACTTGAAGGGCATCCCAAACTTCCTGTTCCTCCTCATCTTGGATGGGATGAAGTTCGGGATAAGCCATTCTAAGTTTGGCAACCAAGGTTATGTCCTTCGTCATGTCTGCCTTACTCAACTGTAAATACAACGGCCAAACCTTCTTGTATAGGCTGATGACAGCATCGTTCAACCGGGAGCAGAAAGAGTGGAGGATTTCTTTGTTCTCTTTCGAATACACAAAGGCATCCTCGAGCATTCTACGCCTGAGCTCAAACCCCTTCTGAACGGCTGTCTCACAGCTCCCCTTTCGAATCAGGTGACAGATGGAGCATCTAAGGTCCCGATACTCATAGTTTTCATATACTTTCAAACCTTGTTTCATTCTTCATTCTATTATTGTCAGGCAATCCTCACTGTCGAATGCATCGTCGCTGATTATGATGGTCTGCCCTTTTTTAATATTAATCTTCAAGTCTCTTATACCACAAAATGCCCGGCTTTTGATTCGTTGAACAGAGGTTGGGATTTCAATACTTCTTAGAGCCTTGCAGCCGCAGAAGGTAGAGATATCAATTGTATTAAGTCGCTCTGGGAGATGTATGTCTTCAAGGCTTTCGCATTTCTCAAAGGCCGACATACCGATTGAACGTACCGAGTTAGGCATAAAGACACTCTTCATTGTAAAGTTCGCACCAAAGGCGTGTTCGCCAATCTTTTTTATTCCGTCAGGCAAAGAAACTGCTCTTAGGTTACATGAGAAGAATGCGAACTGCGGTATATCCTTGATGCTTTGGGGAAGAACGACCTTCTGTAAAGAGTGACACCCCCAACATAAGCGTTTTCCTACTGCTGTTACAGTCTGAGGAATGGTAAGTGTAGAAAGTGAAGTACATCCCATGAATGCAGCATCATCGATGGTTTCCAAACCGTCAGGAAGGATGATTTCCTTCAGGTTAAGACGATTAGCGAATGCCTGTGGTGCTATCCTTTTCACACTCTGTGGAACTTTAACCCTTACCCGATCCTGATAGCATAGGAATAGCTCACTCATACCTTCATTGTAGAGGACTCCGTCTCTGTTCAGATAGTGGACGCTCTCACCATTCAGGTCTGAAAAAGACGAAGGGAATGGACAGTGTTCCATTTCTAAGACCATCAATGACCGGGGGAGGTTCATTCTCCTTAGGCGTGAGCAGCCGAAGAAGGCTTGGTCCCTTATGATGGTCACGCTATCAGGCAACAGGATTTCAGACAGGCTGCTGTTTTTGAAGGCCATCCTTCCAATTACTTCGCATCCTTCCTGAACCCTGTACACCTTCATGTCAGATGATGTTTGACGAAAGTGATATAAGGTCTTGCCATCCACACTATACTCACCACCGAGTTCGTCAATGTAAGTTCCTCTCTTTGTTAACTTTTTATTCATATCGTTGTTGTGATTTTGCCGCAAAGATAGGCCAAAAATCCATAAAAAACAGGCCCGTTCTCACGTATAATGAAGTGTTCTCAATTTTTTTTCTTATCTTTGCACTACAAATGTGATTGGTATGGAATATAATGGCTTGCTTAACTCAATTTTAAGACGACTAATTATTAGGCGTGATACTCGAGTAATGAGTATTATAAATGAGCATGTCGTTACTTTACCGCCAAGCCCATTCGACAACTTGAAACATTTTGAGTTCGAGTACGAAGAGAAGGACTTCAATACAGGTAATTTCAGAATGGACTACTTGCTCGAGCAACTTTCACGTGGAAGCGAAAACTATCAAATGATGGGCGCACTTCTGCGTAGTAATCTGTCTCAGGACGGCTATGACAAACTTTTCAAAATCCTAATGTCACATATCGCTGCCACCCCTGAGTGCTTACAGGCTATTAAAGGCGAGTTTATGGACGATGCAGAGGTCTCTGCTCTGTTCGCAGGCGAGCCCTGTGCGAAGGTTATTGTCAGAGAGAGTGCAAAAGAGGATTTGCCCAAGGAAGGTAGGTATACCATATTCATAAAGTTCAGTAATGGTGATGAGGTGCCAATTAGGTTTAACATGAGACCTTGTAAGGTAATATATCTGTTCTTCCTTCTTCATCCACGATTGCTCTTTTCGCGTATTCAACTGAGTCACGACGCACGGATATTCACCAACTTATTCACCCTTCTGTATCCATCTGATACAGATAATTTCGAACTGACCATCAGTGAGCGAAGTGATTATTTCTTCAAGCAGTATCGCCCGGCTTTAAACCGAACAATTGAGAGCACATTCGCTGAACATAATGCAACAATAGGCCGTACTGATGACCCACGCGATTTAGTGTGGTTTGTTCTCGAATTGAACCGCAATTTGGGCAACATGTATAGCATTAGTCTTCCTGCCAAGTTCATCGAACTGCCTGATGAAATAAAGGACAACAAGAGCCTGTATTAGACTAACTCCCTCCACAAAGAAAGTCATTATACGTAGGAAAAATTCCTTTAATGTTGCCACTTTTCCCGATTTTTGCAGCAGTAAAGCAAAAGACGGAAATCTATGGCACTTAGAAAAGAACATATACTGACGGCACTGAGTCTTCCTGAGTTTAATAGAATTCAGGCTTTAGGCCTAATTAAGTTCGGGACCAAGGAAGATGTGTCCATCTCCACCGACATGGATTTGATGGAATTGGTAGACGCAGCCTACGATGAAGGTTACATTAATGATATACCTGAGTACTACCTCACGGACTTCACCCACTGTCGGGCGAAGGCAGAACGTATTATAGAAGAATGCGCCAAGCACAACATCGGCATCACCATCTACGGTGACGAGCACTTTCCTTCGCAATACCATAGCCTCATCAAGCAAGGTAAGGAAACCTGTCCTGTCCTTCTTTATTACAGGGGCGACATCAAGAAGGTCTGTTCGATGCCCGGAATTGCTGTCATTGGTACCCGCCGAGTTACGAAGGAAGGCTATGCCGATGGTGAGTTCTTTGCTCGGTTCTTAGCTCAGAAGGGCTGCAACATCATCAGCGGCCTTGCCATCGGTGCCGATACTGCTGCCCATAACGGCGCATTATTGGCAAGAGGTGTGACCACTGCCATCACTGCCTTCGGATTTGATGTTACTCCACGGTACAACGCTTATCTGATGAGACAGATTGTTGCAGAAGGAGGTTTGTTCCTGTCTGAGTATGCCCTCGGTGTTCAGGAATGTGCTACCACCTTGGTAGAGCGCGACCGTCTTCAAGCGGGTCTTGCTGATGCAGTTCTGTTAGTGCAGAGCGATGACAAGAAGGGTGGTAGTATGCATGCTGTTCGAACAGCCATCGAGAACCACAAACCTGTGTTTGCAGTTGACTATCGCAATACTCAGATTGCCGGGCATCCGATGGCGCAAGGCAACCTTAGGCTCATAAGGGAGGGCAAGGCTATACCTGTCAATAGGCAGACTGCTCAGAAGATTATAGATAGATTAAATCATGGATAGACAGGTAGAAATGCAGCTAATGTTGGAATACGGATTGCCTTCCAAACGACGGACAAGGAGAAGGCTGATTGAGCACCGGGGAAAGGTTCTCAAACACCTGTATCAGCAGAACCGATTGAAGGAGAAGGAACTGTCCAAAATGCATATCACTGTTGACCTGTGGACATCCAAGATAATATGGGATGAGAGCCGGGGCGACTATTCACGTGTGATGGAACTCGGAAATCAAGTCTCAGATACTTGGCGGCACCTCCACAGCCATTGGGCTACCTATGTCAAATATGTAAATGGTGGCGGTACGTGGTACCTTGTTCCAATGGAAAAGAAAGAACGTAGGAAAGCTCTTAGGAAGTGGCGACTCCAACCATTGGTGGAGTATGAGCAAATTGCCGACGATGAGGCTGAATGGGGCATGTTCCTCGGCATACAAGTGTCCTCCAAGATTCCCAATTACTCGACAAAGATCGATTTAATATAAAAATTGAAATTATGAAGAAACTATTATTTTTGAATGGTATGTCTCCGACAGGGACCGCCATTACCGCAGATGATTTCCGAACTGCTTTTCCCGAAGTAGAGGTCTTAGTTCTTGACGACTTGGGACCTATTGATACTGCTTTGTCAGAAGTATCAGAGACGTGCGAGAATGAACATCCTGACGTAATTGTTGGCGTGGGAATTGGTGGAATGATTGCCGAGCAGATGCACGGATTTTATAAGGTGTTGATAAATCCTGAATTTATCTTCCCCCATGGAACTTGCAGTGATAGTAATCTGATATTATCCAATCAGTTCAAGGAGATTTCTGAGTTCGACAAAGAAAATACTTACGCTTTCTTTAGAGATGATTTTGGTTTGGTAGGGGATTTCCAAGAGTATCATGACAATTACCCGATAGGGGTTCACTATCCCAACCTTGATGCAACTCCTAAGTATGTCCTCAAATTAATAGTTCCCCTTGTTCGAGAAATTCTAAATCTACAATGACATGTTTACCGTTATCATCATCCTACTGCTCGCAGGGATTGTTTACTTTCTATTCGACATCATCGTAGCCATCATCGGTGGTATATGGGAACTTATCTTCGGTGACTTCCTCTAACCGATGTCATCATGGATATGTTCTTTCTTAACCGCCGGGCTTGTTGCCTGACACATCCAAGGGTTTCAATCGGACAGTTCGCCGAGGTGTGGACCACAAGACTGAGACCCGAGGATGTGGCAGCAGGCAAAGTCGTTCCATCCTTCCTGTACTTCTCGCGTACTAATGGGGACGGACAGTTCATCGGAGACGATGCCTTCGCCTTTGAAATCGATTTGTACAGTCTTTGCCGTTTAGAGATAGTCAAGACTTACGTCAGGCACGGACAGACAGTCAATGAGGACGGAGGTACATGGGAAGGATTGTGGTTGGCACAGGTTGCACTGCAGGCTTGGCTCAACGAGAACCACTACGTTGAGCTCGTTCCAAATTGGGTCCATATGGTCTCCGAATGGAATATGAGCCATCCCAATCAATTCGTCCTAACCGAATATGCAGAGGGCAAGGTCCTGAATCTTATGGCCTACAATTATGCGTTCCTCAGGTCATGTGCTTTCCCTGAGATACAGTTCATCTAACGGGAAGACATCAACAAATAAACGCGGGCAGGACTCCTAACCTCAGCACGTCCCTTCTTCATGGGAAATGGATTTTTCGGGTTGAAATACAATTATTGAGAAAGAAAAATGGGAAGAAGTTTAGACTTCCTCCCATCGAATCTATTTCCGAAGTGTCTTTATGCTATTAAGGTACTTTGCGACTAAGGTGTCAGGCAAGCTTTTAGCATACATAAATGAAGTAACATCATCATGCCTTAAATAGAAGAGTAGGGCAAGGTCAAGAAAGGCAGTCGTTCTGTCTTCATTAACTTTCTCAAGGTACAGCTCCTGAATAGGGATGCCAAGAGTGAGTCTCTCTTCATTGGTGACGTTGAAGTCAAATACAGTTGTCTTGTCCTTGAACACAGAACTTATTTCGTCAAAGAGTTTCAGATTCTCTTTTATTGACGATGCATTTAACTTTTCATATCGGGTCAACATCTTATGGGTTTTGTGCCCTGTTATCTTCCTGATAATCTCGCTCGGAATACCAATGGAAAGCCCAATGGTGACAAATGTTCTTCTTGCGACATGGGATGTCAATAGCTCCCACTTCTTGCACTTCGTCTCATAGCGTTCATTTCCGCGATAGGTAGTCTTAATGATTGTATCGTTGAAATTGGCCATCTTTCCTAACTTTTTGAGATACTCGTTATACTTCTGATTGCTGATAACAGGAAGGACATAATCTGTGTACCCTCTGTTACTCTCGTACTTCTTTATTATTTCCTTTGCCATTTCGGTAAGGGGGATGATAAGATGGTCGTTTGTCTTCTGAGTTGTCAAGTCTAATGTGTCGCCAACAATGTCCTCCCATTTGAGTGCTTTCACGTCAGAATAACGTAATGAAGTTGCACAGCAGAAGCAGAATACGTCACGGACCTGTGCAATAGATGGCTGTTCTATCTGCATGTTGTACAATCGCAACAGCTCCTCTTGTGTCAAGGCAAACACATTACATTTGTTTGAGTCTTCGCTACCAGGGAACTTAGGGTGATGCCTTTTATAGTCCAAACGCTTATTGTATTCACGCTCTGTAGCCCAATTAAAGAACCATTTCAGGTTGTCGTAGAGTTTGGCTACATAGCTGTTGGTAAGCTGCTTTTTGAACAACAGGAAGTCAATAAACTGATTAAGAACATCCTCATTAACGTCCTCAAAACAGAGTCCCTGACGAAACTCATTCAAATGCCGAAGTATCGTTGCGTGTTTGACAAATGTACTCTTCCTCCATCGCCTTGTACTGCCCTCGACTTTGACAAATTCCTTATAATACTCCTCAATGGGCACCTTGCGATGAGGTTTCTCGTCCTTCAATTCAGCTCTCAGGCCCTTGCGAACATCTTCGACGGAGATGAAGGACTTGTCTTCACCTTCAAAGCGTTTGAACAAATTGTCACATGCCGTTACAATTCGATTTAGCTTAGAATTGATGGTTCTCGAGTCTACTCCTTGTCGATTGAAGGTGTTCTTTTTCACCTGCTGATAGCGTTTCCCGCTTTTCAGTTTCTCGTCTTCCCAATTAGTTCTGTCCACACGGTAACCCGTGTAATACAAAACACGCTGTCCATTGAAGGTTACTGACGCTTTGATTTGAAGATTCTCATCTTCTGTACCATTCTTGTCTTTGCAAAGAACAAATGATACTCTGAAATTGTACTTGTTCATTTACTTTTGTTTTTTAATTAATGACATACCAAAAGGACTTTCCTTTTAAAGGTGATAGTAACTCCTCTTGATGGAAGTTTACATATCCACCATTAAAGAGTGTTAAAAGTCCATTGCCTAATTTGGTAGGAACAAAAGTAATAACTAATTTTGTACCCAACAAATAATGTTAGATACGGGGAACCCCGATTGAGGATGAAATAATATGCTGTTATACAGCGGGTTAATATATATTAAGAATTTAAAGCGATATACAGGTACAGTTCATTATATACAATGTTCTTGTCCTGTTCTCTCCGCAGGTTTTTTTATAATGAAGAGGTTTTATCTGATATTTGTGCTGCTGATGTCACTGGCTGTGTCGCAGCCGGCGAAAGCACAGGATATGTTGAAACCCGATACTTCCTCAGTT
>JAEEGJ010002139.1_pt1 | contig 134901 bp, 121 predicted proteins | sample 8958761 | NCBI WGS metagenome assembly JAEEGJ01 (sample SAMN16246546, study PRJNA631951) | gut metagenome | biome: gut microbiome; feature: rumen; material: RS-attached | host: Bos | place: Iran: Karaj | collected 2018-10
TCAAAGAAGATCCCGTATTCGCCCGTCTGTTGTCCTACCGGGTCTCGGAAGGAGATATAGATGAGTTCCGCGAACTGGTAGAAGGTGCAACGATCTGCACCGGTGGTGATCCGGTGATCTTCAATATCATATGCGAAGAAGCAGCAGCTTATTTTGCCGGTGACCGGACAGAAGATGAGGTCCTTAAGAACATCCAGAACCGCGCAATGACCGTAGTAAAAGAGCGGTAGTTTTAAAGAAATTAAAGCTGAATCGTCACAGTCAGTTTTTCTACCTCGCCGGAGGCCGCAGAGATGCGGCCTTTGTGCTTCTCGACGATAGCTTTTGCCATGGAAAGACCGATACCGTGTCCGCCGGTACTCGAGTTTCTGGACGCATCCGTTCTGTAGAATCTTTCGAACATGTGCTTACATGTTTCCGGAGAAAGCGTCTCCTCCGTATCGTTCGTCACTTCGATCTTCGCGCCCTTCTTATGGCGGGTGACGGAGACATCGATGTGTCCGTTTTCGGGGCAGTACTTCACTGCATTGTCAAGAATGATCGACAGGAGCGAGTCGATGGATTTTTTATCGCCCTGGATGTGGACGCCGTCTTCGATCTTCGTAGAGATCGTCTTGTTCGATGCGGTCGCTACCGCGGCAAAAGAACCTGCCTGGGATCTTGCAATCTGTGAAAGATCGAGATCTTTCATCTCAAGGACAGTCGAGGATTCTTCCATTTTCGACAGCGAGATAAGATCCTGTGTGAGCTCGGAAAGACGCTTGGTCTGGGCTTTGATGTCAGAGAGCCATTCGTTCCCGGAGGACTGTTTTTCGCCATCCTCAGTAGCGTTTTCTCCGCTGTCGCCGGCGCTCTCGAGCTCCATCTCCAGGACCTCAGCATCCGCAGTGATGATTGCAAGAGGAGTCTTGATCTCGTGTCCCGCATCGGTGATGAAACGCTTTTGTTTCTCGTAGCTCTCCGCGACCGGACGCACGATGTGACCGGAAGCGAAGAAGACCAGAACACCTACGAGCATCAGGCATAAAACGGAGACGAAGATACTGATGTTCCTGAAGTTTCTAAAGTTCGCCAGGCTCGCGCCGCAGTCGTGGAAAAGTACCAGCCGGTTGCCGGAAACATCTTGGTCGCCGACGAGATAGTGGTAGTCGCCGATAAAGCCGGAACTGCCGCTGCGCCGCAGTGCTTTTCGCGCATAATCATTCGCGGTCTTCTCGGTGACCGCGGAGATGAAGTTCGTGTCTGTACGCAGGATCTGACCGTCTTCTGATACCAGTACACTGAAATACCGGGTCTCCGCGGCAAGTTCCGCGGAACTCGTTCTGCGCTCGGAGATGCGCATGAAAGATCTCTGCTCCGCAAAGTCCGGCGGAGGCGTGAATTCCCATGATTCTTCGACCTCCCAGGTGGTGCTGTTCGGATCAAAATCCCCGCGTTTGGGGTCAAATCCGTCTCTTCTCGGGAACATGTTGTCCGGGAAAGCACCGCCGTTCTTCATGAGGAATTCGAGAATGTCATTACTCTCATCGACGACCTGGCGGTAGTTGAAAATGTTGATGCCGCCCATCAGGATGACGAGAACGAGAAGTACGGCAAGCATCGTTGTAAGTATTAATCTTATACGGAGTTTTCTGATCATGAGTCGATCTCCAGGGAATAGCCGGCATTTCTTGCCGCCTTGATCTTAACGTTGGCGCCGATCGAACTAAGCTTTCTTCTGAGGTAGGAGAGGTTCGTCCATACGACGTTGATATCGGCGTCGGAATCAAGTCCCCAGACCTTCTCCATAAAGCGGTCGGTTGAGATCAGGGCACCGGGATTCGCCATCAGGTATTCCATCATCTGGTATTCCTTCGCGGCAAGCCTTACCGAACCCTGCGGGCCGCTGAGCTCAAACGTACTTCTGTTAAGATCGATGTTTCCGAACCGCAGCGTATTGTCCGGAGCGGTCGTGGTGTTTCTGGTGATCGCGCGGAGTCTTGCGAGAAGCTCGCGGCTCTCGAATGGCTTCGTCAGATAATCATTCGCGCCGAGGTCGAGTCCTTCAACCTTATCGTCGACTTCGGACTTCGCAGTGAGCATCATGACCGGGATCGTGATCCCTTTCTCACGGATCTTCTGAAGCACCGTGAACCCGTCCATCTTCGGCATCATGACGTCCAGTATGGCACAGTCATATTCGCCGCCGAGAAGATAGTCGAGCGCATCCTGACCGTCGTAGACGGCTTCCACGGAATAGTTGTTCTTCGTAAGGATCGCACACAGCGCGCGCGACATGGATTTCTCATCTTCGGCCAGAAGTATACGCATGATCGGACTCCTTTTCTAATATGAATCACTTTTTAATATTATAAACCTTTTCGCTTCCGTACGTGAAAAGCACTGTGGCTACGGGATTTTGGAAGTCTTTCCTGCTTTAAGGTTGGCTTAAGTTTAGCATGCTAACCTTAAATCAAGATTAAAGCGGAAGGAGGTCACGTACATGTCGACGCAGATGGTTTTTGAACGATATGAAAAGAAATACATCCTGGAACCGGCGGAAAGAGAAGCGGTGCTCCGGACAATGGAAGGCCGTATGATGATCGATCAGTACGGAAAGACCACCATCCGCAATATCTATCTGGACACCGGCGGGTACGATCTGATCCGCACCTCGCTCGAAGGTCCTGAGTATAAAGAGAAGATCCGGATCCGAAGCTACAGGCAGGTGGGTCCCACAGAGGATGTCTTTGTAGAACTGAAGAAAAAGTACCGGGGGATCGTTTATAAGAGAAGAGTCGAGGTTCCCATGTTCCAGTCGATAGACTGGCTCTGTGCCGGCGGCGAGATGCCGGATCCCGGTGATGTGGCAGGACAGCCGAACTTCCGTCAGATCGGAAAAGAGATCGATTATTTCCTCGCCCGCTACAGAAAGTCGGAGCTGGCACCGAAGGTGTTCCTAAGTTACGACAGAGAAGCCTACACTCCGGTCAGTGAAGAAGAGAAACAGTCAGGACTCCGGATCACGCTGGATACCAATATCCTGGCAAGAGAAGATGACCTGTTCCTGAGGTCCCCGGTGTATGGGACGCCGGTCCTCGACAAGAGCCTGACGGTCATGGAAGTGAAGGTCAGCAAAGACGGAGCGATCCCGATGTGGCTCGCCCGGTGCTTTTCGGAAAACGGAATCGTGAAGAGTTCTTTTTCCAAGTACGGAAAATACTATAAGGATGAGATCGCTTCGAGCGGTTCTCCCGATAAAGATCTGAAAGGAGGCTTGCTTTATGCCTGACAATATTTTCGACACTCTGATGGGAAACACCACTGTATCTTATACCGGATTTCTACTGCCGGTCGCCGCGGCACTCCTTCTCGGACTTCTATTCGCGATGGCATACATGTACAGATCCAGAAGAAGCAGAAGCTTCCTTGCCACGCTTGCGATCCTTCCGTGTGTGGTCTGTGTGGTCATCATGGCAGTCAATGGCAACATCGGCGCAGGCGTCGCCGTCGCAGGTTCTTTCAGCCTCGTAAGATTCCGTTCGGCGCCCGGCACCGCCAAGGAGATCGTCGCGATCTTTATCGCCATGGCGACGGGCCTTCTCTGCGGAATGGGATTCCTGATCTACGCTGCGATCTTCGTCCTGATCCTCAGCATCGTTCTTCTGCTCTACAGCATGATCGGCTTCGGCGAGGAGGACAACAGTCTTCGAAAGAGCCTCCGCATCGCGGTTCCGGAGAATGTGGACTACATGAAGGAGTTCGACGGGGTCTTCGCCGAGTATACGACATCCCACCGTCTCATGGCCGCCAAGACTGCGGGCATGGGCTCGATCTTCAAACTGTCCTATGACATTACTTTGAAGGAAGCTTCTGCGGAAAAAGCACTGATCGACGCGCTTCGGTGCAGGAACGGCAATCTGGAGATCCAGCTGTCGGTGATCATGCCGAGAGAGAATGAGGAACTTTGAATGAATTATTGAAAGGAATTTTGAAAGGAGAAAAAAATGAAAAGAGAAGTATACATGAATAGAAATAAGATCCTGGCACTGGCGGTAAGTGCGACACTTCTCGCAGGAGGATCCCTCGCCCTGGCATCGTGCAAGAGCAAGTCTTCCTCAACTGAAAGCTCCACGGAGAATAACCAGGGAACAGACGGTCAGACGACACCGGACGGAACCGCAGCAAACGTCTCTTCCGGGAACGGATCTTCTGGATCCGTAGAGCTGCTGAAACTGACGGATAAGGACCAGGATATATCTTACAATGAGGCGGAGTCGGAGAAGATCGAGCTTACCGACAACTGCGGGAAGATCAACATTACAAAAGAAGGTACGTATATCGTGACCGGTTCGACGAATAACGGCATGATCATCATCAATGTCAGTTCGGAGGAAGATGTGCATCTCGTACTTCGCGACTGCACGATCAACAGTGAGACTTCTGCGGCGATCTACGTGATCTCTGCGGATGAGGTGTACATCACACTTGAAGGTGAGAACAAGCTCAGCAATGGAGGTGCTTTTACCGCGATAGACAGCAACGATATCGACAGCGTCATCTTTAGTAAAGATGACCTGACCATTAACGGATCCGGAAGTGTCACGATCGATTCGCCTGCAGGACACGGCATTGTGTGCAAGGATGATCTGGTCATGACCGGAGGCACCTACGTGATCAATGCGAAGGAAGACGGCATCAACACGAACGATTCCGCACTGTTTACGGCCGGTACATATACCATCGCCTGTAAGGACGATGCGATCCATACAGACGGCATGCTCGAGTTCGAGGGCGGCACCTTCACAATCGACGGAGCCGAGGGTCTCGAGGGTACCTACGTCATGATCAACGACGGAGACTTTACGATCAACGCAAGTGATGACGGAATCAACGCAGGACAGAAGTCAGATGCGTACTATCCGACGGTGGAGATCAACGGCGGCAACGTGAAGATCACGATGGCGCAGGGCGATACAGACGGCATCGATGCCAACGGCAACCTCTATATCAACGGCGGAACGGTCGAAGTCAGCGCACAGTTCCCGTTCGACTACGATAACGAAGGCAAGCTTAACGGCGGCAAGGTTATCGTGAACGGCGAAGAAGTGACCGAGCTTACCAATCAGGATTTCGGACAGATGGGCGGCCGGAGCGGCTTTAACGGACGCGGCGGCAAGAACTTTCAGAACGGAGATTCTGACGGACAGTTTCCGGAGGGGATGACCCCTCCGGACGGCTCCATGCCGGAAGCCCGGAGAGACGACTTCGTCAGAGAGTGAATCTGCATAAGTGCGAAAACAGTGCTTTCCTGTTATAATAAGGCTGTAATTATCCGAGTGCGAAGGAGGTTCGGCCATGAAGAATGAGATCATCGGTTTCCATAGAGAGTATGAGGAAAACGGCTGCTTCTGCAACTGGTATCCGGCGGAGTTTGATTATGCCGGACGCCATTATTTACACTCGGAACAGTTTATGATGTACCAGAAGGTCATGATGTTCGGCCAGACGGCGCTCGGCGATGAGATCATGCATACCGCCGACCCGGAGCAGTGCAAGATCCTCGGAAGAGAATTCTTCGACGGATTCGATGCGGCGCTCTGGAAGAAGACCCGTTTTGTAGTCGTTAAGCGCGGCATCCGCGCCAAGTTCTCCCAGAATCCCCAGATGATGGACACGCTCCTTGCGACCGGAAATGCGATCCTGGCAGAGTGTTCTCCGCGTGATAAGGACTGGGGAATCCTGCTTTCGACATCTGATCCGGAAGTGCAGGACATCACCAAGTGGCGCGGCGAGAATCTTCTCGGACAGGTCCTGATGGAAGTCCGTGAGGAGCTCCGTGAAGAGCTTCGCGTGACCGGAAACGGTGAGACCATGCCTTATGTGGATGCAGTAGATCTGGAACCTGTTCCCGAGTGGGAACTGTCCGCCGGTGAACTCATCCGTATCCCGCAGTTCAAGCAGACAGTGCTCGCTTACAGTGATACGATCGGCTGTGTTGTCGGATCGGAAGAGAGCCGTCAGGCATTCTTCTTCGAGAGATCTCTTGCGGACTGGGAAGCCCTGCTCAAGGGCGGTTCCGCACTGGCGAAGGATCTTCCGCTTACAGGTTTTTATGAGTTGAAGCAGGATGTCTATGACATCGCGGCAAGACTCGACAATGCCGTGACCGGCTATTTGGATGAGGATGAAGACTGATCCCTCTTCTTCTTGTTATCCTTAACATAGACGATCGTTACGACGGTAGCGCAGACTGCTGCGAAAGCGATGACAGATATCACAGCCGGGATGATTGCTTTCTTGCCGGGATCTTCAGGTTCTGTGACCTTCTTTTTCTTGCTTTTTTTCTTCTTCGCTTTCGAAGTGGCTGTAGAGGGATCATCCGGGTCTGTCACGTCCGTATCATCCGTCGGAGCCGGTGTGACGGTGGGCGTGGGTGTCGCCGGTGGCTGCGTGGGTACCGGAGTCGGAGTTACAGTCGAAGGAAGTGCGTCCGGTGCGGTGAGTACCGGATCCGGGACAACGAATTGTGATTTTACATCGATTCCGCCATAAGAAGCAATAATGTCCTGGAAATCGGCGAATGCTTCTTCTCTGGATAGTTTTCCACTTACATACCGATCCACGGAAGAGAGGAAATCAGCGTCGATACTGTTGTACTCGCGAGGAATCACATATGACCCGGGGGCCAGGGCTCCGGCCTTTTTGATGTAGGGGAAAGGATCCTGCCCGCCGAGCATATCAGAAGATCCGTCGGCTTTTTCCAGAACATTTCCTGAAACAACGGCTTCCTTAGTACCATCGGTGGTGTAAAGCCCTGAAGCGTATCCGAACTGGTAACCGGTGTCAGAGGTATCGAGCGTGATCCATTCGACAAATCTGGAGATGAACTCTTTCTTGGAAGGATTTTCCACGCCTTTCTTTGCCGCGGATACACAGTAGCCGCCCCAGGCGAAAGAAACGGGCGCCAGGCATGCGCCCCAGTCTCCATAGGTATAAGTTCCGGATGCATTCTGGGGGGCGATCACATAATAGAGGAACCAGGTAGGTCCTAAAAAGGAGAAGACCTCTCTCGGCTCTTTCGTGATATCGTTTAATCCCGTGCCGTTCATATCCGCATACCAGGCATAAGACCATACGGATTTGTGGTTAGAATAGTCGTTATCTTCGATGATCTTTGCAAGATCCATGAAAGTGGCTCGCTCAGGATCCAGCCGGAGCGTGCCATCAACCACCCAGGGTGTCTCTGAACCATATACGCTCGCGTTCCATAAGTCACCGGTCGAAGAGACCATGGCATAGCCTTTGCTCTTCATCTTTTCGCATGCTTCGAGGAACTTATCCCATTTTCCTGTTCCGCCGCCGATCTCATCCATGACGGAATCCGGATCGTCTGTTCCGAATACCTCTTTTGCGATCGAGCGCCTGTAGTAGAAAAGGCTCAAGGTACTCTGGTAGCTGAGTGCTTTTATATGAGAGGATTTGTCCGTGCCCATCTCCACCGAATATCTGGCGAGCTCGGCCTTGTTGATCTTCGAATCCAGATTGTCGATAAAATCAGAGTAATCGGCGGCATAATCTGCATATTTCCCGTTGATGAAATCATACGCGTAACCTGATTCGGAGATATAAAGATCCGGTTTCTTATCCTTGCTGTCGAGCATGGAGCAGAGGGTGTCATAGGTATTGCCGGATGGGTCGGCCATCCTATAGGAAATAACCTTGTATTTCGAATTCAGATCCGGGTTCTTGACGAAAAAATCCTGGAGCATGGGACTGAATTCTCCGGAAGGAGAATAGGCGATGATCTCTATGCTGCCGTTCCCGTATTCCGCAGATGTAACATCGGTGGGATCCACACGGTCCGTAGGTTCAGCTGATCCGGTACCGGCAAATGTGTTCAGGATAAACATAAAAGATGCCAGTGAAGCAAGCAGACGTTTCTTCATTAAACCACCTCCCCAAATTGCACAACCCCCTATATTATATTGCTTTTCGGGCAAAATGACGAATCAAAATGTGCACAATTCCGAGAGGGAAAATCTGTGCAGGTTGAATTAGCACTCTCGTCTTGACAGTGCTAATTCCGGGACTATAATAGGAGTCGAACAAAGGAACGAAGATCCTTTAGGAATAAGACCTCCGCCCCCAAGTCCGATAACATGATAAAGGAGGAATGATGTATGTTATCGTTATTTGGTGAGAACTTATTTGATGATTGGATGGGCTTCCCGATGCGGGAACTCGCGAATGTAGACAAGAGGCTCTACGGTAAGAATGCAAGTCACGTCATGAAGACCGATGTCAACGAGACGGACGAGAACTATGAACTCGAGATCGACCTTCCGGGCTTTAAGAAGGATGAGATCAATGTAAAGCTCGAGGACGGCTACATGACGATCAGTGCGGCGAAGGGCCTCGATCAGGAGAAGAAGGATAAGAAGGGCAGGATCATCCGCCAGGAGAGATATGCCGGTGCGATGTCCAGATCTTTCTACGTCGGCGCGAACGTCAGTAAGGATGACGTGAAGGCGAAGTTTGAAGACGGTGTCCTGAAACTCGATATACCGAAGAAGGAACTGAATCTTCCGGAAAACAACACGATCAACATTGAAGGCTGATTAGCTTTGCGCGGCCGGCAGCATTGAGTGACTAACCACTTCGCTTGGCTCGTTACCGTGTGTGGCCGACCGCCATCCCACAGATAAACATTTCGTTTCCATAATTACACTTCCTAACAAATCAGGTAGGATCAAATGATGAAAAAACACCGTTTGATCCTACCTCTTTTATTGCCTGATGGTACTAACCTGAGTTTTGCTGCCTGTCTAGTACCACACTTGAGAGCAGGCGAAGGACAAACAAAAAAAGGATCCCGCCGAAGCAGGATCCTTTCGATTTGCTTTTGTATCGCGAGTATCGATTAGTAAGCAATACCCTGAGCCATCATAGCGTCTGCGATCTTCTGGAAACCGGCAATGTTAGCACCCATAACGAGGTTGTCCGGATCACCGTATTCCTTAGCAGCTGCGGAAGCGTTCTTGTAGATGTTCTGCATGATGCCCTTGAGCTTAGCGTCAACTTCTTCGAATGTCCAGGACAGACGAGCGGAGTTCTGGCACATTTCGAGAGCGGAGGTAGCAACACCACCGGCGTTGGAAGCCTTACCAGGTGCGAAGTATACGCCGTTCTGCTGGAAGTAGATGGTAGCATCCGGAGTTGTCGGCATGTTAGCACCCTCACCAACGAACTTACAGCCGTTAGCAACGAGAGCCTTAGCATTGTCGATGTCGAGTTCGTTCTGTGTTGCGCACGGAAGAGCGATGTCGCACTTCACGCTCCACGGACGAGCACCCTCTGTGTACTGAGCGGACGGAACAGCAGCAACATACTCGCTGATTCTTCCACGCTTAACAAGCTTGATCTCCTTAACAACGTCGAGGTTGATGCCGTTCTCATCATAGATGAAACCGTTAGAGTCAGAAAGTGTAACGACCTTAGCGCCGAGCTGTGTTGCCTTTTCACAAGCGAAGATAGCAACGTTACCGGAACCGGAGATAGCAACTGTCTTGCCTTCAAAAGAAGTGCCCTTAGCCTTGAGCATCTCATCTACGAAGTAGCAGAGGCCGTAACCTGTAGCTTCTGTACGAGCAAGAGAACCACCCCAGGAGAGGCCCTTACCTGTAAGAACGCCAACGTAGTCGTTATTGAGTCTCTTGTACTGACCGTACATATAACCGATCTCACGAGCACCTGTTCCGATATCGCCGGCCGGTACGTCTGTGAACTGACCGATGTGCTTGCTGAGCTCTGTCATGAAGCTCTGGCAGAAACGCATAACTTCACGGTCGGACTTGCCCTTCGGGTCGAAGTCGGAACCACCCTTACCACCACCGATCGGAAGAGAGGTGAGGGAGTTCTTGAAGCACTGCTCGAAACCTAAGAACTTCAGGATGGAAAGGTTAACGGAAGGATGCAGACGGAGACCGCCCTTATAAGGTCCGATAGAGGAGTTGAACTGTACACGGAAACCACGGTTTACCTGTACTTTGCCATTGTCGTCCAGCCACGGAACACGGAATGTGATGATACGCTCCGGCTCAACCATTCTCTCCAGGAGAGACTCTTCTTCATACTCCGGGTGACGGTCGATAACCGGCTCGAGAGATTCGAGAACCTCGAGAACTGCCTGATGGAATTCTTTTTCATACGGATCCTTCTGCAGGATCTTCTCATAGACACGCTTTACATACTCATTCTTAAGTGCCATAGCTTTATTCCTCCATATATAAACTGAAATCAAATTGCCTTCTTCCGGGTCGTCTTTCTTCTTGAAAAGATCCGATCCCCAGACTTCTGGCTCAACATTTGTCATTATACAACCCCTAAAGTCATTTGCAAATAGAAAAGAACGTGTTTTTGCAAGAAGAATAAAAAACGTTGCAAAAAACAGCATGTTTTTTAACGCGGGAGATCTCGGAAAAGATGCGGGTATATGTCGGAATATGCTGATAAATACGATATCAACGGCGTGCTGCGGCAAAAATGGCATTATGAAACTTGAAACCTCGAATGTTGCAAAATGGGTCTTTTCGAGATGAAAAAACCCGGAAGGAGCGCTGTAAGGTTTTCTCGATTATATTGTTTATAAGGATGGAAGATGCTATAAAGTAAGAGAAAGGTGGCATGGAAAATGGGTATTAAAAACAGGTTATTGGCGATTGGAATTTCTGCAAGTCTTCTTATCAGCATCCCGGCGATTCCCGGATGTGCGAAAAAATCGGGGGCGAAAAGCGTGGGAAAACACGATACTTTGGAAGTGATATCCAAACTGAAAGAAAAAACAGAGGACGAGAAGTACCATCTTCAGGGAGAGATACAGTTTCTCGATGGAGAAAACTGCCTCATAAACTCTTTTCATGAAGAAATGAGAGAGCTCGTCAATGCGTTATGCGATGCGGACATGAAGTATGTGGATGACTGGGATCCGTCCAAGATCGAATATCCGGTCTACGAATTTTACCTTCAGGCTTTGGATTCAACTGTAGAAGATTATTCGCAGATGACAGATGAAGAAATTAAAAATGTGCATTTCGAGTGGAATGCCTTCTGGTCGAACGGATACCTGATCACATGGACCGGAGACGTCCTCACGTGTAATATCGATATGCCGAAGATCAGCAAAAGCTTTGGTGAATTCTTCGATAGTAAGTACGCAAGAGAAATGATGTTCGTATACTCTCGTGTAAATGCGTATTGGAACGGGAAGTGGAATCCGGAGAACATGATGACACTGGATGACTACTTAAAGAAAAGTTATACGGAGAATGACTGGAATATCCGGGAGGCGCAGGGATGGAGTGCGAAGTTTAAATCCCTGGATGAAAAGAAGCTCACGGTCACGATCACGAATGAATCTGTTTCTGAACTTACATATGGCAACGGTGGCGCGCATATTGTTAAGAAGATCAACGGAACCTGGTATTACGTTCCCGCAGATCCGACGATTGCGCATATGGCCTATACCGCTCTCGGGTATATTCTTCCTGAAGGGCAAAGCGTTGATCTGCCATTGACATATGCACCACTTCCGGAAGGAGACTACGCGGTACTGGTTGATCTTGGCACAGAGGGGCAGGGTCAATTCGAGTATGCGCTGGCCAAATTTTCCGTCTGATTACATTCGGTACAGTTTTACTTTTCTTTCACGCCGATATGGAGTGCTTTCTGTGGGCAGGCGCGGACACAGTCGCCGCAGCGGATGCACTCCATACTGTTAGGTGTTCTGCTCGGGTCGATATTCATCTTGCAGGCATTTGCGCAGGCGCTGCAGTGGACACATTTTTCTTCGCTAAGGTGCATGCGGATCAGGGAGAAGCGGTTAAAGAGACCGTAGAAGGCGCCTAAGGGGCAGAGGTACTTGCAGAAGGGGCGGTACACGATAAGTCCCGAAACGACGACGATCAGAAGGACGATCAGTTTCCAGCTGAAAAGCCAGCCGAACTGCGAGCGGATCACCGGCTGGGTGATATAGGAGAGGATGCCGGCGATCGTGCCGGAGGGGCAGACGTATTTACAGAATGCGGGTGTCAGCTTGAGGCTTATGGGCAGAAGGATAACGAGGATCAGAAGCACTGCGAACTTCAGATAGCGCAGGACCCTGTCGGCCTTGAAGCGGTTCTTCTTGTAAAAAGGAATGAGATAGAGAAGATCCTGGATGAATCCGAACGGGCAGAGAAAGCCGCATATGATTCTCCCGAGAACCGCGCCGAAGAAGATAAGAAGACCCAGCACATAGTAAGGGAAGCGGAACGTAAGGCCGCTCAGGAAATTCTGCAGAGATCCGACCGGACAGGCGCCGACAGCGCCGGGGCACGAATAGCAGTTTAAGCCCGGGACACAGACATTTTTAGTCTGACCGGTATAGATCTTCCCAGTGAAAAAGCCCTTGAAGTTCGCGTTCTGGATGAGCGTGGCGACCGCCTGGATCCCATAACGGGCAGCAGCACCATGGCTTCGGCGCGCGCGGGGAGAACGGCTTTCCTGATCATTGAAGTCGTGCTTTTCCGAAACGCTGGTCATTTTAGAAATGTCTTTATCCAATGCCGATACACTCCATGCAGATGCGGACCGCCTTATTGAAGACGGACTTGGCTTGACCGGAGGAGATCCCGAAGACGATCAGTCCGACGCCCAAAAGCAGCAGAAGAACGGCTGCGATATTCTTTTTGATCAGAAAATGCTTCTCCATAAAGGCTTTTCGAAAGAAGTGAGCTTACAGAAGATCGCTGACTATCGAACCCCAGTCAGTAAATGAGCGGGCGCCTGTAAGAGAAGTGCCGCCTTTGACTTTCATGACCTGACCTTTCTGGTCGACAAAGATCGTTGTCGGGACATATCCTGTCTGGAACTGATCAAAGGTATCGCAGTAATCGGCGATGGGATACGTCGTTCCGGCGGATTGCACGATTGATTTAACACTGCTCAGCATGTCCGTGGAAGAGTAGATCCCGATGATGTAGAATCCGTCGTCTTTATATGCCTGATAGAGGAGCTCGAGGTCCGGCATCTCATGGACGCAGGGACTGCACCAGGGTTCCCAGAAATTGATCATGGTGACTTTGTGCTCGGCAAAAACACTCTCTGTGATTATATTCCCGCTCAAGTCCGTGACGGAAAAAGAGATCTGCGGATAGGTCTTTTCGTTCAGCGCCCAGAGCGGAATGCATCCGGGAAGTGAAAGACACAGGACCAAAATGACGATTAAGCTATATACCTTTTTCATAAAATGCCCCTCCAAGCGCATTGAGATGAATCACTTCAAGTACTTAGTGACGATAGCGGCCCAGTCATCGTAGGATGCGGAGCCGACGACGACATTGTCCCCGTAACCGTTGCTCTCCGGGATTATGTGTCCGTTCTGGTCGACGAAAATGGTCGTCGGCACATAACCGGTCTGGAACTGATCGAAGACCGAGTCGTAGATCAGGATCGGATAGGTGATCTTCGCGTCATTCAGGACTTTGTTGACATCGTCGAGCGTATCTGTCGAGGAGAATACCCCGATGATCAGAAGACCCTTGTCCTTATAGTCTTCGTAGAGCTTTTCGAGCTCCGGCATCTCGGCGACGCAGGGACCGCACCAGGGCTCCCAGAAATTGATCATGGTGACCTGATGTTCTGCAAAAATGCTCTCATCGTAGGCATTCCCGGCCATATCGTAGATGGTGAAGGTGAAGTCCGGAGAAAAGTCTGCGGGTGCAGGGCTGGCGGTGCTGTCCGAAGCCTGGGTGTCCTTCTCACTTTCGTCTGCCGTAGTGGTCGGCGTCGGATCTTTTGGCGTCGTATCTGTGGGCGCATCCGTTATGAGCGAAAGATCGGTCTCATCATCGATATAAGAGTCTAAAGCACTGGAAATCTTATCGATGTCATTTTCTATGTTTTTCCGTACTTTTTCCTTTCCTTCTTCGACCTTCTCGGAAGAGCAGGAAGCCAGAGCGACCGACATCGCTACAGCCAGAACAGGTATCAGTTTCTTCTTCATTTATAGTCTCTCCTTAAAATCTTCGTAACTGAATTGCTTAACGGGGGTGCATATCCCGTCTTCCGCCATTTTCCAGATGGAAGGCAGCGGCATCCCGTTGAACGTGTTGTCTTTTACCATGGTGTACATGGCCATGTCCGTGAAGTAGAGCCGGTCGCCGACCGTGAGCTCTTTCTCAAAAGAGTAATCTCCGATGACATCGCCGGCCAGACAGGTATTTCCCGCCAGACGGTATGTATATGGTTTTTCTTCCGCGTCAAAAGAACCCTGAAGCGGCGGGCGGTAGGGCATCTCGAGTACATCCGGCATGTGGCATGCGGCGGAGACATCGAGGATGGCGATCTTCATGCCGTTCTCGACGATATCGAGGACGGTACCGACGAGATAACCGGCGTCGATGGCCACGGCTTCTCCGGGCTCAAGATATACGGTGACATTATTTTTTTCGGAAAGCCTTTTCACTTCGGAGATCAGGCCTTCTCTGTCGTAGTCATCTTTGGTGATATGGTGTCCGCCGCCGAGGTTCAGCCACTTGATCTGCGGGAGTGAAAGGAGATCGCCGAATCTTTCTTCGATGACCCGGATCGTGCGGAACAGTGGCTCGAAGCCCTGCTCGCAGTGGGTATGGAAGTGAAGACCTTCGATACCTGAGAAGATGGAAGAATTCCAGATCTCTTCAGTGACGGGGGCGGCGCCCAGCTTCTGGTCAAGAAGTTCACGAAGGATGCCGAGGCGGGATCCCTTTACACAGGGATTATAGATATCGGTCTCGATCTCGGAATATTCCGGGTTGATGCGAAGGCCGAAAGACGGGCGATTAGCGGAAGAGTCGGAAGTAGCGCAAGTGTCTGCGGAAGCGCCGCAAGAAGATGCGGTGCCGGTGCTTTTCGCGAAGGAAAGGGCACGTTCGCGGTGGGCTTTCCACTGGCTTACCGAGTTAAAGATGATGTGATCACAGATCGGAAGGAGCTTCTCCATATCTTCGGAAGTGAAGGCCGGTGCATAGACGTGGGTTTCTTTTCCAAAAGGCCTGCCCATCTCTTCGTAGCCGAGACGCGCCTCGCAGTAGCCGCTGGCGGTCGTGCCGGAAAGGTACTTGCTGAGCTCGGGATAGGTCGAATAGCACGAGAAAGCTTTCTGCGCCAGAAGGATATGCGCCCCGGAGCGGTCCGATACGTCTTTTAGGATCGAGGCATTACGGATCAGGGCCTTCATGTCGATCACAAAAGCCGGCGTCGGGATCTTCTCCAAAGAATGGATCTCCTGCATAATATACCTCCCTAAACACTTTCTACGGAATTGATTATAAATGAAAGCAGGAAGAAAGGAAAATGCTAAAAATGCTGTTAAGAAATACGTCAAACACGCAGTTGTGCTAAAATAGTCCTGAATAAATCGGATAGGATACAAAAGAGCATTTCAAAGGACCCTTATGGATAAGAACATTCTGTTTGACACTTCGTGTGGAAGCCTCAATATGGGCGATTATATAATCTGTGAGTCTGTGGAAAGAGAATTGAAAGAGATCATCAAAGATGACTTTCTGATCAAACTTGCGACCCATACACCTGTCACGCATTTCTATCAGAATATGAAGGGTAACCCGCTTTTCAGTTATTGCCAGCAGGCAAAATACAAGTTTTTCGCTGGAACGAATATCCTCCAGTATCACCTGATCTTCCGTCTGTGGCCGAATTTCAATGCGAATATTTTTAACTGCAAGCCGTATAAAAATACGATCCTGGTTGGCGCCGGTTCTGCGAAAAACCGCCCGAATATGGATCCTTATACAAAGATGCTCTTCAAAAAAGTGCTGAGTAAAGAGCATATCCATTCTGCCCGTGATGAGAGCACGAAAGAACTTATTGAATCGCTGGGATTTCGAGCGATCAATACCGGCTGTGCGACAATGTGGTGTCTGACTAAGGAACACTGCAGTCAGATCCCGGAAGGAAAAGGGGAGAACGTTCTTTTTACGATCACGGACTACAAAACGGATCCGCAAAAAGACAAGGAAATGATCCAGTGCCTGCTCGATAACTACGCCAAGGTCTTCTGCTGGATCCAGGGTGCGGACGATTATGACTATCTTAAGACGATCATGGATCTGGACAAGATCACGATCATCGGATCCTCCCTTGATCAGTACCGCCAGTTCCTTATGGAAACCGACAGTCTGGATTACGTAGGAACTCGTTTGCATGCGGGTCTTTTCGCGATGCAGAAAAAGAAGAGAAGTATCATCCTGTCGGTGGATAACCGGACGGAGGATATGAAAGAGACATACAATCTGGTCGTGGTGGATCGCGCCGATCTGAGTGGTCTGGACAGCCTGATCAACAGCAGTTTTTCTACTAATATCAACATTAAGGAAGAGAATATCCGGGAGTGGAAGTCCCAGTTCAAAGCCCCGGCTGGAAAAAGATGACGAAAGAACGAGAACTAGTTAAAAATACAGTCATTATCCTCATCGGGAAAGTGTGTACACAGCTGATCTCGCTCCTTATGCTTCCGCTATATACGCATGTGCTTCCGTCGAATGAGTATGGTCTCGTTGATCTGATCACGACGTATGTGGCACTTGCCCTTCCGCTGATCGGATTCCAGATCGAGATGGGTGCCTTCCGCTATATTCTGGATAATCGGAAGGATGAGAAACGAAAGACGGCAATCATCTCGAATTCGCTTGTCACCATCACCGGCTCGACACTGTTTTTCCTCGTAATCTTCCTGATCGTCAGCCGCTTTGTCACGATCCCGTATCTTCCGTTTGTGATCTTGTGCGTCGTAGCGACTTTATATTCGCACTTCATGCTCCAGGTAGCGCGAGGACTGGGTGATAATCTCGGATATTCTATCGGATGCATCATCACCGGTGTGACGACAGTGGGCTTGAACCTGATCTTCCTTCTGATTCTGAAGACGGGGATATCCGGAATCCTTCTGGCTACGGCGATCGCAAACTTGGCAAACGTACTGTTCCTTCTTATTCGGGAAAAGGCCTATAAGAACATAAAAGTCAGCACGGTCGAAAAGAGTGAGATCGCTGCTTTGCTGAAATACTCGATGCCGCTTGTCCCTAATAGTCTGATCTGGTGGATCATCAATGTTTCCGACAGGACGCTGATCACGATTTTTATCGATATGTCGGCAAACGGTGTCTATGCGGTGGCGAATACTTTTTCCAACATCATCAGTCAGGTATATGGTGTGTTCAATCTATCCTGGACAGAGTCTGCCTCTCTTCACATTGAAGATGAAGACAGGGATACATACTTCAGCAGTACGTTTAACCAGATCATAAAGATATTCTCAAGCATCGCGCTCCTTATGATCGCCGGTATGCCGATCCTGTTCCTGATCGTCGGAAAAGAAGAGTATTTCTCTGCGTATAACTACATACCGATCCTTTTGATCGGTATGTTCTTCAATATCGTCGTTACCTTTATCGGCGCAATCTATATTGCGAAGAAGAAGACGAAGGAAGTAGCCATCACGTCTCTTTGGGCCGGTATCCTGAATGTCGTCATCAACGTATCCCTGATCCATTTCATAGGAGTCTGGGCAGCGGCGCTGAGTACGCTCATGTCCTTCCTTATCATGTCTGTTTACAGATATAAAGATGTGCAGAAATATGTCAGTCTGAAGCTGAGTGTCCGAGCGGCACTTCTGAATCTTTTGATCGCAATTCCGGCGGTCGCGCTTTACTATATGCACAGCATCTATATGACAGTTCTGAATGTGCTCATGGTGGGGGCATATGTGGTGCTTATCTGGTATAAGGACATCGGCAGGATCCTTCGGAAAAAGAAGGCAGAGTAGGCTCTCGGGAATGGTTCTTTTCTAGAAGAAAGAGCGTTGGTTGACCATATGAAAGCATTCTTTTACAATGTGTTTTAGAGCAGATTTGCGTTTCGGACGATTGGCAGGATAAGAACGATCAATGGCTAAAAAACAGAAAGAAATCAAAGTGTGTCTAGTGGGTTCTTCCGGCGGACATCTTACGCATTTATATATGTTAAAACCTTTCTGGCAGGACAAGGAAAGGTTCTGGGCGACATTTGATAAGGAAGACGCCAGAAGCATTCTTGCCGGGGAGAAAATGTATCCTGTCTACTATCCTTCCAATCGCAGCATCAAGGCATTGATCATCAACACCCACCGCGCGATCAAGATCTTAAGAAAAGAACGTCCGACACTGATCATCACATCCGGTGCTGCTCCGGCAATTCCGTTTTTCTGGATCGGGAAAATGATGGGAGCGAAGACGATCTACATAGAAGTATTCGACCGTATCGATAAGCCGACGATCTCCGGAAGACTCTGCTATCCGGTCACGGATCTTTTTATCGTCGAGTGGGAAGAGATGAAGAAGGTCTATAAAAAGGCCGTCAATCTGGGAAGCATTTTCTAAAAGAGCCGGGCAAGAAAAGAGAGAAGAAATGATCTTTGTAACTGTAGGAACACATGAACAGCCATTTAACAGGCTCGTGGAATATATGGACAAGTGGGCGGGAAATTGCGATGAAGAAGTCGTGATCCAGACCGGCTTTTCCACCTATGAACCGAAGAACTGCAAGTGGAGCAAGCTTTATCCGTATCCGCAGATGCTGGAATTTGTTAAGGAGGCCAGGATCGTTATTACTCATGGCGGCCCGAGTTCTTTTATCATGCCTCTTCAGGAAAAGAAGATCCCGATCGTAGTTCCGAGACAGAAGAAATACGACGAGCATGTCAATGATCATCAGGTCGAGTTCGCCAGAGCTGTGGCGGAGCGGCAGAAGAATATCCTTGTTATCGAGGACGTGGAGGAACTGGGAGATCTTCTAACAAATTACGACAGGAAGATCGCGGAAATGTCTTCCGAACTCAGTTCGAATAACGCAGCATTTAACGAAAAACTATCTGACCTCGTAGATAAGATGTTCGCCCGGAAATAGGAGTTGATGGAGAGAAGATGAAGATACTGATCATCAGCACAGTTGGGCTTTCCTTCGATGGAATTACCAGTGTCGTCTGCGAGTATATCCGTGCTATGGACAGAGACGGGCTGAATTTCTATGTGGCAGATACGATTCATACGGAAGAAACGATTCGGAAGGATCTTCTATCATGGGGATGCAAACTGGTGCCGCTTCCTGACCGGCGGTCGTCTCTTTTCGCTTATTATCGCAAGTTAAGATCCTTCATCCGGAAAGAAAAGATCGACATTGTTCATGCGCATGGCAACAGTGCCACACTGGCTGTAGAGATGCTGGCGGCCAAGCTTGGCGGCTGTAAAAGAAGGATCGCTCATTCTCATAATACGCAGTGTGAACATGTCAAAGCTGACCGCATGCTGCGACCTCTGTTTAAGCATCTATATACGGATGCCGTCGCTTGCGGAAAAGAAGCCGGGAAGTGGCTTTTTGGAGACAAGCCGTTCCTGGTATTGAATAATGGGCGAGACCTCCAGAAGTTCCGTTTCCGGGATGAAGCTCGCAAACTGGTCCGTGAGGAGTTTTCGATAGGTGAGAGTCTGGCGGTGGGGAATGTGGCTGGATTTGTTCCTGCTAAGAATCACGAGTTCCTTTTGAAAATCTATGCGGCTCTTCTGGAAAAAGATCCGGATATCAGATTGTTCATGATCGGAGATGGTGATCTGCGTCCGCGGATCGAAGAGAAAGCAAAAGAACTGGGGATCTTCGATAGGATCCTCTTCACCGGCAAGACGACTCGTGTTCCCGAGATTCTGCAGGGGCTGGATGTGATGGTGCTCCCCTCTCTTTACGAAGGACTCCCTCTGGTCGTTATGGAATGGCAGGCGGCTGGACTTCCCAGTGTTCTTTCAGATACTGTGACAAAAGAATGTAGGGTGACGGATCTTGTTACGTATGTATCGCTTGATGAGAACCCAGAAAAATGGGCAGATATGATACTTTCGGAAGCTGCCCGGAATATGCGTATGGAGCAGTCTTCTGAAGCCCGCCAGAAACTGAAAGAAGCCGGTTACGATATTAAAGAGAATGCGGCGGTTCTAAAAGCGCTGTACCTGAAATCAAACTGATCCTTTTCCTGTAAAGACCACAGCGATGGTCTTGAACATGATCCTAAGATCTTCAAATGTAGAGAAGTTGCGGATATATTCTCTGTCGAGTTTTACGACGTCTTCAAAGTTGGTGATGTCGGATCTTCCGGAGATCTGCCAGAGTCCTGTAATGCCCGGCTTTATGGACAGGCGGCTGGCGTGGTAGAGAGAATACTTCTCGTATTCATCCAGCGTCGGCGGTCGGGTACCGACCAGGCTCATATCTCCTTTAAGCACATTCCAGAACTGCGGGAATTCGTCGAGACTGGTCTTCCTGAGGAATCGCCCGAAAGGGAAGATGCGGGGGTCATGGTCCATCTTGAACATGAGACCTTCCATCTTGTTCTGATCCATGAGAGCCTTCTTTCTCTCTTCAGCATCCGGATACATGGAGCGGAACTTATAAAAGTCGAAGATACGGCCGTTTTTGCCGACGCGTTTCTGCTTGAAGATGATGGGGCCCGGACTTTGAATGAGGATGATCGGGGCGAATATGAGGAACAGGACCGCAGTGACGATGAGTCCCAGAATGCTTCCGAGGATATCGATCAGGCGCTTGATGAACTTCTGACGGAAGGTCATCGGGTTGATCGCAGTGGTGATAACGGAGCGGTCGTTGATGTTATTCATCTGCGAATTCGGGGTATTCTCGAGATACTGGCCGATATCGATGTGGACCGTAAGTCCCATATCTACCAGCGTCTCAATGATCTCGTTTCTTACCGATCCTTCTGGATAACTTACGAATACTTCGTCGATTACGTTCTCTTTGATGAAATCCTTATAGGAGTTCTTATCCGCACATCCGGCCAGCTCATAGCCACTGTAGGCTTTTGGGTCGAGAAGCGAAGTCAGTGCTTCTTCATACTCTTTTTCTGTGATCAGAAGCATACGACTCTGTCTCGCAGTCGTCTTCTTCGTCTTCAGAAGGCTCTTTTTTCGTATCATTCTGCATACGCACATGAGGAAAACATCAAGGCAGAAGAAGATTGCCAGGATCAGTCGGGAGTATGTGGCGGATTCTTTCAGGAAGAAGAGCACGATCAGGATTGTGGCCAGAAGTTTGATGTTGTGCCAGACGATACCGCGGATCTCTTCTGCTGTGTTTCTGCGAAGGATGCCAGAGTAGATGCTTCCGGAGAAAGCATAGAAGAAGTGCGTCAGGAAGATGAGTACGACGATGACACGGTAAGCCCCGTTATACATATCGAAGTTTGCGATGTATCTTAATTTGGCATAGTGGTATCCGTAGAACGCGCCGAAAAAGGAGATCGTCACACAGAGCAGATCCAGGAGAATGAAATCCAGATGTTTAAAGAGACTTCCTGATCTATTCATCCGATCCTTCCTTTACGCCTGCTTTTTCATGTTTCGATTCCGCCGAAGCTTTTAAGCCGACGGACGGAACGGCAAGAAGTGCCACCCAGAACGGATTATAGGCGACTTCGATAAAGTGATGTGCCACAATACAGTTTAAAGATATCATGGCGATCACGATTACAAAGCGCAGATCTTTTCGATGCGAATATGCCATATATGCATGAAGCGCGATCAAGGCGACAGCGATGAGTATTCCGAATGTAAAGAGGATGTTCAAATAAGAGCAGTCTACGAAATTATATCCCTTGGGGGCTACGTCATTCGTGACACCACCCATACCGATCCACTCTACTTCCTGTCCGAGAATGGTTACACCGATCTCCGAGAAAGCCCGGTGGCCGAGAGAAAGACGGGATGACAACGCATTGTTGAGTTTGGAAAATATTGCGTTATCAGAGGAATAAAGAAGCGTCAGGACCGTCATGATCGCTGCCGCGACCGGCGTAAAGAACGGCGCCAGTTTTTCCAACATAGAATCCCAGAAGGACCGGCACTTGTTTTCCTTATCCTTCTTCTCAATCAGTTCGTGGAGGAAGAAGACCGCGATGGCGATGACCATGCAGGCAAAGTCCAGTTTTCCGAAAGTGAATATGAAGACAACACAGGCGACGGCGAAAACACCGATCCAGTGATAGATCTTCATTCTTGCACTATATAGATAGAGCACTACGAGGATCAGGAAGAAGATCCTTGCGGCATAGTCGGTGCACCAGATAGCTCCGAGAGAATACCTTGTTATTCCGCGCTGATGGCTGATGATGTGAGGGATCAGGCCGGTGATCGCGGCGATAGTCGTGAAAGCGACAAGCAGCAGCGTCTCAAAAAGGTAGACCTTCAGGATCTTCTTAAAGTCGATCCCGAAGGCACCTATTACAAAAATTACACAAAGGATTAGATCATCACAGTATGTCAGCGCGATGCACTGCGCAAATGCCAGCGCCAGCGCTAAAAACAGCGCCAGTTTGCGAAGAAGGTCGAGCTTGTCGAGAAGCAGGAGCTTGACCGATACGATCAGCATCGGGAAGACGATCTTCAGAAGCAGATAAAATGAGCCAAGATCTTCGAAATACTTGTAAGAGAATGTCGATTCACACAGGAAGCAGAATGCGATCCAGGGAATAAACAGTGCAAAGAACAAAAGCTCTCCGGGATTTCTCTTCTTTTCGTCAATGCTGTTCGATACGTTCATATGCCCCTCAAACTGTCTGTTCGTCCTGATGTCACTCTACTTCTACCGGATTGAAGTCCTCGATCCACGGAAGTCCCCACTTATTCAGTGCATCCATGAACGGATCCGGATCGAACTCTTCGATGTTATAAACACCCGGGCGCTTCCATGTGCCGTTCATGATGAGCATTGCGCCAATCATGGCCGGAACACCTGTGGTGTAGGAGATGGCCTGAGAGCCGACTTCCTTGTAGCACTCCTGATGGTCACATACGTTGTAGAGATAGTACTTCTTTTCTTTGCCGTCCTTCTTACCCTTGAAGATACAGCCGATGTTGGTCTTGCCGACGGTTCTCGGACCGAGGGTCGCCGGATCCGGGAGCATGAACTTCAGGAACTGAAGCGGTACGATCTCGTGGCCTTCGTAGATGACCGGCTCGATGGATGTCATGCCGACATTCTCGAGGCACTTGAGGTGCGTAAGATAGCTCTGGCCGAAGGTCATGAAGAAGCGGATACGCTTGATGCCCGGGATGTTCTTGCCGAGGGACTCAAGCTCTTCGTGGTGGAGGAGATACATATCTTTCTCGCCGACCTGATCGAAGTTATAGACTCTCTTGATCTCCATCGGTTCGGTCTCGACCCACTTGCCGTCTTCCCAGTAACTGCCCTTGGCAGATACTTCACGGATGTTGATCTCCGGGTTGAAGTTCGTCGCGAACGGATAGCCGTGGTCGCCGCCATTGCAGTCGAGGATATCGATGTAGTTGATCTCATCGAACTGGTGCTTCAGCGCATATGCGGAGAAGACGCCGGTTACGCCCGGATCAAAACCGGATCCGAGAAGGGCGGTGATACCGGCCTCCTTGAATCTGTCGTGGTAGGCCCACTGCCATTTGTATTCGAACTTCGCCGTATCGACCGGCTCGTAGTTTGCAGTATCGACGTAAGGAGTCTTCGTCGCAAGGCAGGCGTCCATGATCGTCAGATCCTGATAAGGAAGTGCGAGATTGAGACATACGTCCGGCTTGAACTCTTCCATAATGGCCACGAGCTCCGGCACCTTATCCGCGTCTACCTGTCTTGTATGAATAATGGTCTTTGTCGTCGGCTGAAGCTTCTCCTTAAGAGCGTCACACTTGCTGAGCGTTCGGCTCGCGATCATGATCTCCGTGAAGACCTCGCTGTTCTGACAGCACTTCGCGATGGCAACCGATGCGACACCGCCACAACCAATGATCAATGCTTTTCCCATAATAATCACTCCTTTGCTATTTGTAATTCGGCCCGAGGCCGTCTCATTTTCCGTATTTCATAATCAGTGTTTCCCGCAGGATCTTGAGCGCCAGCGCTGTGCTGCATCCGCTCTGATCGTAAGGCGGGGAGAGTTCCACAAAATCCATGCCCACGAGGTGGATGTCCTGAAGCTGCATCAGACAGACCCGGAGTTCCTCGAAGGACAGTCCGCCCGCTTCCGGGGTCCCCGTTCCCGGGAATTCCCGGGGATCCAGTACGTCGAGGTCCACCGTCAGATAGACCGGAACAGGCTTTTTGGAGAGCTTTAAGAGCGCGAGGACCTCATCGAAATTATCGGCTCTGAAGCGCTCCATCTTCGTATGAGTTTTGGCAAACTCGAATTCTTCTTTCGTGCCCGAGCGGATACCGAACTGGTAGATCCTGCCGTCACCGACGATGTCGTGGATCCGGCGCAGCACGCAGGCGTGCGAGAGTTTAGATCCGATATAGTCTTCCCGAAGGTCGCAGTGTGCATCGAAATGCAGGACCACTACGTCCGGATATTTCTTCTGTACTGCCCGAAACGATCCCAGGCTCACCAGATGTTCGCCGCCGAGCATGATCGGGAGTTTCCCGTCGCTTAAGATCCGCGCAGTCTCTTCTTCGATGAGAGAAAGGGCTTTTTCCGCATCTCCAAAAGGAAGATCCAAGTCGCCGGAATCACAGATCGGTGCGTCTTCGAGATCCTTATCCTGATAGGGGCTGAAGGACTCCAGGCCGATGCTCTCGTTCCTCATGGCGGAAGGCCCGAATCTCGTTCCCGGACGGAAAGAGGTGGTGCCGTCAAACGGGGCGCCGAAGATGACCGCCTCGGCATCTTCGTAAGAGCTGTTCAATGCGAAGAAGTTCTTCTCGATCCGGTCGATCATGCTTTCTCACCTCCCAGGGTATTCGTAGTATCGTTGTTCGGAAGCTCTTCCATAGCCTCCAGAAGCTTCTGCACGTAGTTCGGAAGCGCGAAGGCGCCTCTGTGCAGATTCGTGTTATAGTACTTGGTCTCGATGCCGAGCGCTTTCCAGTCAGCGGCGCGCATATCTCTTACCGGGTGGTACTTCTTCGAGGCAAAGCCGAAGAGCCAGTGGCCCGAAGGATATGTCGGGATATGTGCCTGATAGACACGGCAGATCGGGAAGTTCGCGTGAATGCGCTTATGGGCGCGCTGCATGGCGCGAGCGTCGTTGGCATAGAAGGGGCTTTCATTCTGGTTGACCATGATGCCGTCTTCCTTCAGCGCGGTATAGCAGTTTCCGTAAAACTCCTTCGTGAAGAGACCTTCCCCCGGTCCGAAGGGATCGGTGGAATCCACGAGGATCAGATCGTATTCATTATTGTGGTGACGGACGTATTTGAGCCCGTCTTCGAAGTGGCAGGTGACTCTCGGATCGTCAAAACCGCAGGCGGTGAAGGGGAGATATTCTTTTGCGACCTTCACGACGTCCTCATCGATCTCGACGACATCGATATGCTCGATGCAGTCGTACTGTACGAGTTCACGGACGACACCACCGTCGCCGGCCCCGATGATCAGGACCTTCTTGACGTTTGGATGTACACACATTGGAACATGCGCCATCATCTCGTGATAGATGAACTCATCTTTCTGGGTGAGCATCATGTAGCCGTCGAGTGTCAGAAAACGGCCGAACTCCGGCGATTCAAAGACATCGATCTGCTGGAAGTCACTTTTTCCGCTGTAGAGCTGCTTATCGACCGAGATCGCAAGCTTGACATGCGGGGTATGAAATTCAGAAAACCAAAGATCCATCGTGTCCTCCTTGTATAAAACCAACATCTATATAATACCACCATATAGACGGTTGGCATAATATAACCAAAGAAGAGATAAGAACTCCCATTTCCGTGAGGTGGTTCCATTAGAAGTCAAGATAGAATCAAAACAGGAACGCTTTATTTGCCGATTATCCAAGCAAGGTGTTATAAGAACAGCGGATCGTGGAGCCTTATAACAAATAGGAGAGGTGTGTTTGCACAAGGATGTTGGAAGAGTCATTCTTATACAAAAACAAGTTAGAAGTGTTTGTATAAGGTTCTTTTTTCAAGCCTTGTTATAACAAACAAAATCTGAAAAGTGTTATAAGGATGGCAATTTGAAAGGTTTTATACAAGGAATAAACAAAAAGAGGGTTATAAGAAATTCGATTTGAGGATCCTTATACAAAACGAGATATAAGGCGACTTTAAGATATAAAATCTTGAATACTTGGGAAGGGGCATTACAACAATCGAATTCATTTCAGCCAGAATATCTCTTTGATCTGCTCGCGAAACAGGTCTGGATTCAGAGGATATTTTTTGCTTTCAAAAGTGAGAATGAGGTTCTTGCCGAGAATGATCCCGTTTTGTTCATATGTGCGGAGCTTCTTGAGATTCCGATTTATATAGTCTTCATCATCCATACGGCCCAAGTGTTCATGGTATATAGTTAAGCGACGAGGTGCATGGAAAAGGGTGAAATCTGGATAGTAAGCGCTACCATTCTTGAGAATTAATTCACATTCATATCGATAGGGAATTCCAAACTCAAAGTATATATCGGCCAGGATCAACTCTGACTTAGACCGAACCATTTCTCCTTGTCTTGTGTGAAATACTTTTTCCTGTACCTCATAGTTGCTCGTTTGAAAGGGCAGGGAGAGCCACTTCTTTGAACAATTCTCATTGTCTGCCATATACGGAGAAACAAGAGTTTCCCTTTCCTTGCGTAGTGCTGTGAATACAGATTCTGAATTATGGGAACCAAGATCACGAATGCAGTTTTCAATGATCGATAATTCCTTTCGAGCTTCTTTGATGAACTTAAGAGCATAATCTTTCTGAGCTAATTGGGAGATGAGTTCTTTATTTCCAGACGGAATATAAAGACCACGAGTATCATAAGATTGAGTAACACAAAAGAAGCGAGTCCCACTGCTACGGTTGCTGATTCGTAGTCGGCCTTCCGGCGCATTCTGCAGGAATAGTTCAGCGGATCGGATCGCCATTTCCAATCTCTGTTTACGCGCAACTAGTTCAAAAGACAAACTATTCATATGGTTCTCCCGTTCTGTGTTAGTACTCTTAATTGAATACTCATGGGAGAAGAAAATCTATATTTTATAAGCGCGATTCAAAAAACAAAGTGTTAAGAATGCAAATGCTTCACGACACGGATCGTGCGAAGACTGCTGTCCTCGGCGCCCGTGATCTGACAGCCCTTTTCCTGGGCAAACCGCAGGTACTCCAGCACTTCTTCGGTGATCTTCTCACCGGGAGCGAGGACCGGGATTCCCGGAGGATAGCACATAATGCTCTCTGCGGAGATCCTTCCGACAGAGGCACTGAACTCCACGTGCTCGGTATCTGCATAAAAGGCTTCCTGCGGAGAAAGCGCCACGATCGGCGCGATATAGTTATTCGGAAGAGAGACCAGCGGGTCTTTGCCGAAATGACGGCGGATCTCGGAGAGCGCGCCAACAAGGCGTTCGAGATCGCGGACACGGTCGCCGACCGAAAGGTACGCCAGGCAGTTCCCGAAGTCGCCGAACTCCATCTGGATGTCGTATTCATCGCGGAGAAGGTCATAGACCTCGATACCGGCAAGGCCGATCGGGAGGGTATGGATAACGAGTTTTGTCTTGTCAAAGTCGCAGATGGCTTTGCCGTCAATGAGCTCGGAACCGATGGCATAGTAGCCACCGATGCCGTTGATCTCTTCTCTGGCATATTCCGCCATATCGATCACCTTATCGAAAAGTTCCTTTCCCTGCAGCGCAAGACGCTTCCTCGACAGATCCAGGCTCGACAGGAAAAGATACGATCCGGAGGTGGTCTGGGTCAGATTGATGATCTGTCTGACATAGGCAGGGGAGATCTCGGGAGCGCGGTTTTCCTCGCTTCTGTCACTGCCGACGAGAAGGAAGGCACTCTGTGTGAGGGATCCGCCGGACTTATGCATTGAAACGGCAGCCATGTCAGCACCTGCCGCCATGGCAGAGACCGGAAGACGGTCGGAGAAGCTAAGGTGCGTACCATGTGCTTCATCGACAACGACCTGCATACCGTGCGCATGCGCAAGTTTCACGATGCCGGAAAGGTCGGAGCAGATGCCGTAATATGTCGGGTTATTGACGAAGACCGCTTTGGCCTCCGGGTTTTCAAGTATCGCTTTTTCGACATCAGAGAGCGTCATGCCGAGGGCGATCCCCAGCTGCTCGTGGGCGCCCGGATCGACGTAGACCGGAACCGCGCCGCAGAGCACCATTGCGTTGATGACACTTCTGTGGACGTTTCGCGGAACGATGATCTTATCTCCTCTGGCGGCAACGGTAAAGACCATGGCCTGAACAGAGGAAGTGGTTCCGCCGACCATAAAGAATGCGGCTTTGGCGCCAAAAGCGTCGGCTGCCAGTTCCTCGGCTTCCTTAATGACGGAGACCGGGTGGCAGAGATTATCCAAGGGTTTCATGGAATTGACGTCGAGCGTCATGGTGCGTTCTCCGAGAAAAGCGGTCAGCTCGGGATTGCCGCGGCCATGCTTATGACCCGGTACGTCAAAGGGGACAACTCGTTCGGAGGTGTATTCTTCCAGCGCCTCGGCGATCGGCGCACGCGCCTGGTCGCGCGTCATTTCTCTTCCTCGCCGCGTTCGAAAACATTCGAGCCGGAGAAGATCTCGATCATTTCCTTACGCAGGTTGTTCGTGATCTCAAGGCGTGTCTTCGGAGCGATCTCATAGACATCTGTCTTGAACAGGTAGTTCTGCAGATCCACTTCCTTGATGAGCATCTTGGTGTGGAACATGTTGGCCTGATAGACGTTGATGTCGATGGCATCGTAGCGCTGAAGGGTCTTCTTATCGATGTAGTCCTGGATGGACACGATGTTCTTATCCATAAAGAGCTTCTTGCCCGAGACATCACGTGTGAAGCCGCGGACACGGTAGTCCATGGTGATGATGTCGGAATCAAAGCTTCCGATCAGATAATCGAGAGTCGAAAGCGGGGAGATCTCGCCGCAGGTCGCGACGTCGATATCTACGCGGAAAGTGGCGATCGCCGTATCCGGATGGAATTCCGGGTAAGTATGCACGGTCACGTGGCTCTTGTCGAGGTGAGCGATCACGGTCTCGGTCTCGATACGCGGGATCATGGATTCTTCTGCAATGAGAAAAGTAACGGACGCACCCTGCGGCTCGTAGTCCTGCTTGGAGATACTTAAGACCTTCGCACCGATCATCTCGGTGAGGTTTGTCAGGATCTTCGTAAGACGCTCGGAATTGTACTGCTCATCGATGTAAGCAATATAATCACGCTGCTCTCTTGCCGTCTTGGCATAGCATACGTCGTAGATATTGAAACTAAGGGATTTGGTCAGGTTGTTAAACCCGTAGAGACGAAGTTTATCGTGCGCCATCGCAACCATACCTCCTTATCCGATCTCAATATGACAGTAAAAAACTGCCGTTTCGGCGTGCGCCGCAGTGAAAACAAGATACCACGGATAGCTAGACATTTCAATAGTTTATACGGATTTTTTACACGACGGAAACAAGCCTGAAAAGGCGCTTTAATTTGACATTCCACCCGGTGGACCATAAACTGTTCATAAATCAACGCTTTAAAGGAGCACCAATGAAGAAAAACACATTTAAGAAAACCATACTGATGTCGCTGATCGCGGGAACGCTTGTCGTTCCGGCCTATCCGAAGCAGACGAATGCCGCCTACCGCTACGGAAATGCGAAGCAAAAGGTCGTTACCGAGTACATGGATAAGATGGCCCGTGTCCTCTGGAGACCGAAGAAGGCAGTGACGATCGGAGGTAAACCGTATAACGCTAAAACGACTTACAGAGGCATGCCCTATACGCAGCTTTCCAATATCACCTACGAAGAATTCGAAGAAAAAACGGGTTACGGCCCTGCGAATTTTTTCCAGATCTACACAGACAGCCAGGGCAACGATTGCACGACAGCCGTAGCACTTGCCTGGAAGACCTATTTCACATCCATCGACTATGCCGGTATCTGGACAGGCGATTTCCTCAACTGCGCAAGATACGGCGGAAATGAAAAGTATCACATGAAGCCGGTCGGCGGATACCAGACGAACATGGCCAGCACGAAGGAGTACTGCGTCAGCGCAGGCTTTGCGACCGTGAAGCGCTACTATCAGCAGGTCCAGCCGGGTGACTGCCTGTTCAAGTACTATTCCTACACGAACAGCAGGGGCGAGAGCTGCCTTTCGAAGCATGCCGTCCTCGTTATCGCGACCAGCAGCACAGGTGTGCTCATCACCGACCAGATCGGAAGAGGCAATGGCGATAACATCAGAACGACCTGGAGAAGAAAGAAGATGATCTCCTTCCAGGATCTTTATAAGCAGAACTATCTGCCGGTCTACTGCACAGACGTAAGATAAGCTTCTTATGATGCGCATCCGGAAGACACTTTCGATCCTTCTTATTTTCAGCATCCTTACGGGGCTTTTCGCAGGGTGCGGAAAAGGAACGAAAAAAGGATCCGATGAAAGCCAGTACGACGAGAGTTTCCTTTCCCAGAAAAAGGGGCTCTCGTCTGTCTATTTTTCGGCCGTTGACCTGGACACTGCTCTTCCCTCGGATCCCGCACCGAAGATCTTAGGCGGAACTGTCTCCAGCGAAAAGACCGCGCTTCTTCTTGATTCCGGAGACTCTTACTTTATCGAGCTTTTCGATCTTGCGGGCAATCGGGAAGACACTTTCGAAGTTTCCCTTCCCGAGGAAACTTTCATGAGTTCCATTCTCATGATGCAAAAGAACTCGTCTCTTTATATTGCGGTGAGTTACCCGCAGCTTCTGCATCTGATCACGATCGATCTTTCTTCCCGAAAGACCGTTAGCGACTGGGAGATCGCGCCCGGGGAAAAAGAAGAGTTCGGCGATCTTTTCGCGATCAGGGACGATACTTTTTACGTCGAATCCAAGCCCCTGGAAGGCATCCTCTGTCAGGGGTATTCCATAAGGGACGGATCCTGCGTCCTGGCGATGGGTGAAGAGGCCTGGACAGATGGTTTCTTCTTTCTGAAAAACGATCTTCACGCGCTTTGTGGCGTGGACGGAAAAGACAGAAAAGATGTCGTCACAATACGAAAAGACGGAAGCCTTGAAAAGATCGGGGAAACGGACCTTCCGGAATTCTGGCAGTCGCTTCTTTATCTGGAGGATATGCAGTATATCCGGGATAAGGACGGTATCTGGTATCTGAACGAAGAGGAGCGGGCGTGGAAGAACCTGGTTTCTTTTCAAAGCAGTGATGCCGACCCGATCGAGCTTCCTTACTTCGACCACTACTATGTCTCCACGATGCGCGACCGGATACTGCTTTACGGAACAGACAGCAGTAAGGTCCAGCTCCTTTTCCCGGGGCAGGATCCGAATATCGGGAAGAAGACGTTAACGGTCGCCGGATCGGATCTGACGGAAGATCTCATCTGGGCGATCTCGGAATTCAACCGGAGAAACAAAGACTATAAGATCGAGTTCGTCGACTATTTTGATATGGTCGATATGGACGCCTATATCGATGAGAAGGGAGCTTTGAACGTCGAAGCCTATATCGACGCTGTCGCGGATCTTCTCTGGAAGCAGGTGGTAAGGGGCGAAGGCCCGGACATCCTGATCCGCTCTTTTGCTAGAGATGACAGGAACAAACTCTCGAGCCGCTACTTCGAATACGGCGGACTTCTTATGGATCTTAGCTCTCTCTGGGAAGGCACGGACGCGGCCCTGAAAGACCAGATCCTCCCGTATTTTGCCTCCTGCATGACATGCGGAGAGAAGATGTATGCGATCCCGCTTAAGACCCTGGTCACCTATACCAGAAAAGGAGAGGTCGGTCCGCAGGGCAGCGATGCGACCTACAGGGACTGGCTCAACTTTATGGAGACGCAGGGCGCCGGAAGAGCGCTCATCAACGAAACCGAAAGGGACTTCCTGCTCCACTGCCTGGATATGGATCTTGACGGTCTTGCCTTCGGAGCAGACGGTCAGGTCAATTTCGATAACGAAGAATTCCGCGCGCTCCTTACGCTCTGCAGGGAGCACTGCCTGACGCAGAAAGAGTGGGAGGCCGGGACGGAAAGGGAGACCTGTCTTACTTTCGGGATCGCCTCGGCGGCCGACTTTTATGCTTTCCTTCGAAAAGATCCGCAGACCCGCTATGAGATGTACGGCGGCATTACTTCTTCCGGGATCGACTCCTGCCTGATCCCTTCGTACAGCGCCTCGATCACGACCGGCTGCTCGGATGTGGAAGGGGCCTGGGAGTTCATCTGCTTCCTTCTGTCCCGTGACGCCCAGGAATATGCGATGAGCGGTCCCGACGGCTTCCTTCTATATCTTCCGGTCCGGGAGGATTCCATGGATCTGGTCTTCGATTATTACCAGGATCCTAAGGCGCATAAGGAATATTACGAAAGCCTTCTTGAAACCGAAGAGGAGCAGACGGACGGCTCTTCCGCGCTTCCTTCCATGACGCAGGAAGAGGCGGACAAGGTAAGGAAGATCCTTCGATCGATCCATCATGTCAGTTACCCGGATAAGGAGATCTCCGGCATCATCCTGGAAGAGGCGGAAGCGTATTTTTCCGGCAGCAGAAGCATAGATGACGTGATCCGTCAGATCAACAGCCGTGTGCAGATTATAGTCAACGAACGTAAGTGATGCTTGCATGAGTGGTCCGGCGGGGATAAAATAAGAAATCAGTTGCTAAGAAAGCAGGAATTAAAAGATGGTATATAAAAACGTTTTAGAAGCCGTTGGGCATACTCCCATGATCGAACTGTCCCCGAGGATGGTCGGTGAAGACTGTGCCCGTGTACTCGTAAAATATGAAGGACTGAACGTAGGCGGTTCCATCAAGACACGTACCGCGCTCAACATGATCGAGCAGGCGGAAAAAGACGGGATCATCACGAAGGATACCATCATTGTAGAACCGACATCCGGAAACCAGGGGATCGGCCTGGCGCTGGTCGGCGCAGTCAGAGGATACCGGACGATCATCATCATGCCGGACTCCGTTTCCTGCGAACGCCGCTACCTTGTAGAGCATTATGGTGCGGAAGTGAAACTCATCCACGATGACGGCGACATCGGAAAAGCGATCGACGATTGCCTTAAGCTTGCCATGAAGATGCAGGAAGAAGACCCGAATGTCTATGTTCCCCAGCAGTTCACAAATCCGGCCAACCCGATGGTGCACCGTCATCACACGGGACTGGAGATCTTAGAGCAGGTCGCAGGCCCGATCGACGGTTTCTGCGCAGGCATCGGCACCGGCGGAACTCTTTCCGGTATCGGCGAAGTATTAAAAGCACAAAACCCGGATATCCTGATCTGGGCGGTCGAGCCGGAAAACGCGGCGATCCTCGCCGGCGGAAATATCGGTTCTCATCTTCAGATGGGCATCGGAGACGGCTTGATCCCGGACAACCTCAACACCGAGATCTTCGAAGATGTATATGTCGTAACCGACGATGAAGCGATCGGGACTGCTAAGGATCTGGCCCGAAAAGAAGGCCTGATGTGTGGCATCTCTTCCGGTTCCAATGTGGCGGCCGCGCTGGCGATGGCGAAGAAACTCGGCAAGGGAAAAACCGTCGTAACGGTTCTTCCGGATACGGCAGAAAGATACTTCTCGACGCCTCTTTTTGAGTGATATACTCCGAAAATACCCATAAATACGTAAAAGTTCACAGATTATTTATAGAATAACCTGTCTCTTCGGATGCTTTCTTTTCTCCGATTCTCTATACTGTACATATAGGAACGGGAAGGGAGGTATCTCCATGAAAAAGAATCTGCTTAGAAGGCTCAGTTTAATCCTTGCTCTGCTGATGGTCCTGTCGATGACGGGATGCAAGTCCGAGGAAGAATCCTCTTCGTCCAAAAAGAAGAAGACGAAGAAGACGGACGATGCGGAGATCACCGAGACCGAAACGGATGAAACTGAAGAAACGGAAGAACCGACAGAATCGGTCGAAGTAACGGAACCGCAAGAAACTCCAGAAGTGACGGAACCGGCTGAAACAACAGAAGATACGACCACCACAACGACCGAGATGACCACGACTACGGAGATGACGACGACGACCGAGACGACGGAATCTGCCGAAGAGATCGCGAAGAGAAAAGACCTTGAGAACCTGAAAGCCTGCGGAGAAGATTATGCATTCCGCATCCGCAAGATGGATTCTCTGGGCATTTCCGAAAGAACATATAAGGGTGCGGATAACTTCTCAAAACTCGGCGTTTCCAAGGATTCCCTGAATCTATATGCCTATGTTTTCGACAATTCTTCGATCACCATCACGAACGTAAGCAAAAAAGATGACGAGCATGGAACGGTCACCTATAAGATCGAGGCCATCGATCTGACCGATGCCGTGAAAGCACAGGGGGAAGTATATACTTATACGGATGTGCTGAACACGCTGAAAAAGACGAAGGATCCGAAGAAAAAGACCGTGACGGTCAACACGTCTTTCGTACTGGATCAATCTACCGGGAAGTATATCTGCACCGGTAATTCCGGACTCATCGAAGCCTTTAAGGAGGAGTTCTCTAAGATCGTGATCAGGAAGTACATGACGCAGACCGAGGTCAACTCCGCCGTCGACCGCCTGAAAAGACTCCTGATCGTCAATGACTATAAAGAGTTCAACAAGATGTGGGGTGCGGATGTCCTTACCGATCTCGGCGGCCTGAAGAACTGCTTTGCGATCCTTTATCAGGACATGACACTGACGACCACGATCACGAAAAAAGGCGTAAATTCCACAAACGTGAAGATCCACGTCAAGTACCACGACTATAACGAGGCGCTGGACCAGCTGGTGAAGAACCCGACGCTTCTGGCTCCGGCATTCGAGAAAAACCTGGTTGCGTATTGCAACAAGGCGAATAAGAAACCCCGTGATCTGGTGGAGTTTACAAAGATCCTCAAAAATCAGCTTCCGAAAGCCAAGTATATCGAAAAAGATATTACCTGTACGATCAATAAAGACGCCAAGGGCAATTTCACGATCTCCAATCGCTCCGGCGGTCTGGTTCTGCAGTTCGATCCCGATAAGTACTGGAAAAACGAGGTCCCGGTGGAGATTATCTTCGCGACGGCAGACGCAGCATATGAGGCAGGTCGTATGGATGATGAAACATATGACTGGATCGATTCTATATATGATGATGACTTTATTCCGATCACGGTGGAGCGTGGAAAATACGCGACATATACAGATGTTTATGCGGTGAATCGGCAGTGGAGATGGCTTCCGGGAGTCTATCCTGAGCCGAATTTCTTTAATTTTTATCTCGTCATGGATAAATACAGAACAGAAGAAGCGATCTTGCATGTGGTGTGGTATAGAAACGGGAAAGAATTCTGGACTGTTGACTACAATTACGAGGCTTCCAACATTAGTTCTAATTCTTTCGGCTTTGGAATTGCAAAAACCGATAAAAGTAAGTTCTACGAAGCGGGAAACTACGAGGTCGTTGTCTGCCGGCCGAATACTACTGATCAGATCGAGTGCAAGATCCGGTTCACGATCCCATAATCGAGGTGAGTTCCCGGTATACTCTTGCCACCGGAAGGCCTACGACGGAATAGTAATCGCCGCAGATGGAGTCGATGAGAAGGGCACCCTGATCCTGGATGCCATAGGCGCCGGCCTTATCCATCGGAGAGCCGGTAGCGATATAGGCATCGATCAGTTTCTCCTGCCGCTCATCTAAGTCGTGGAATCTTACGTCGGCAAAAGAACTGAACGTGCGGACAGTTTTTTGATTTTGAATACAGACGCCCGTATAGACGCGGTGGACTTTCCCGGAAAGGGTGGTCAGCATGCGGCGGGCGTCTTTTTCGTCCTTCGGTTTCCCGAGGATCTCATCGGCGGTGACAACTACGGTGTCGGATCCGATGACCGTCGCATCCGGACATTCTTTTAACACGGCCGAAGCTTTTGCCCTGGCCTGGGCGCAGGCGACTTCCTGCGCGATCTGATACATATCGACACGGATCCCGCCTTCTTTAAAGATGTGCAGGACTTTCTCCTCGACCGCGTCTTCGTCGACATGGGAGGTTCGGACTTCAAAAGAAAGCCCCGTCATCGAGAGCAGCTCGAAGCGGCGGGGGGATTTACTTGCGAGTATTAATCTAGACATGCTGTCCCTTTCTTCTTCTCCAAAAGATCCAGCCGTTATTCGATCGGCTTTAAGTTCTTCATGGAGAAATCGAGGATCGGTGCGGAGTGTGTAAGAGCTCCGCAGGAGATGAAATCTACGCCGATCTCGGCGAGCTTCTTCAGACGCTCGATGCTCATGTTACCGGAAGCTTCGAGTTCCGCCTTGCCCTTGGCCATAGCGACGGCCTGCGCGGTCATCTCATCGGTCATGTTGTCGAGCATGATGATGTCGGCCTTCGCATCGAGAGCTTCCTGGAGCATCTCAAGGTTTTCGACTTCCACTTCGATCTTTCTTACGAACGGCGCATAGGCGCGGGCCATTTCGACAGCTTTGGCGATCGAACCGGCAGCTCCGATGTGGTTGTCCTTGATGAGAACACCGTCCGAGAGGTTATAGCGGTGGTTCGTGCCGCCGCCGATACGTACTGCGTACTTTTCGAAAGGACGCATGTTCGGAGTGGTCTTTCTGGTGTCGAGGAGCTTGGTGTCATAGCCCTCGAGTTCTTTTGCCATAGAATGGGTAAGCGTCGCGATGCCGCTCATGCGCTGCAGGAAGTTGAGCGCTGTTCTCTCGCCGCTTAAGACCGCACGGCCGTCACCGACGAGCACGCCGATGACATCACCCTTATGGATCTCCTCGCCGTCTTTGAAGTTGGCGCGGAAAGAGGAGTTGTCGCAGAGCATCTCGAAAACACGGGTGAAGACGTCGATGCCGCAGAGGATACCGTCCTGCTTGCAGATCAGGTTCACCGTGACCATGAAGGGCTCCGGCATGATGGCCTGCGTCGTTACATCATCGGAAGTGATGTCTTCGCGCAGGGCGCGCATGATATATTCGTCCCAAAGGATCGTGTTAAGTACACCATTGTTCATAGAAATCCTTATCCCTTCTCTTGATCTCTTCAAGAACGATCTCGCGGTATTCCTTCGCGAAATCTCTGCCTTCGTACTGTGTAAAGTCTACGTCCTCGACCTCTGTCGGCTCGTAGGGGATGGTCTCCTCGATGTTCTGTGCGGAACGCTTCGCGAATACGAGGCTCTCGAGGAGGGAGTTGCTGCCGAGACGGTTCTTGCCGTGCACGCCGGTGCAGGAAGTCTCGCCGATGGCGTAAAGGTTATCCATGGAAGTTCTGCCCTTAAGGTCCACTTCGATACCGCCCATGAAATAGTGCTGGGCAGGGGTTACCGGGAAGGGCTCCTTCAGGATGTCGTAGCCTTCTTCCTTGCAGTGCTCAAGGATGTTCGGGAAATGGCTCTTGACCAGTTCCGGATCGAGATGCGTGACATCCAGCCATACGAAGCCTCTGCCGTCCTTTTCCATCTGCTTCTTGATCGCAGCGGAAACGACGTCACGGGGCTGAAGCTCGTCGGTAAAGCGCTCCATGTCCTTGTTGCGGAGCACACCGCCTTCGCCTCGAACGGCCTCGGAGATGAGGAAAGATCTGCCCGGCTTCTCGGAATAGAGGGATGTCGGGTGGATCTGGATGTAGTTGATATCCTTAAGGAGCACGTTGTGCTTCAGCGCGATCGCCAGCGAGTCACCGGTGATGTGACGGAAAGCGGTACTGTGCTTGAAAAGTCCGCCGATACCGCCGGTTGCCAGGACGACGGCCTTGCCGAATACTGCCTGGAAGTTGCCTTCCTGATCCTGGGTGATGATGCCCTTGCAGACATTCTTCTCACAGATCAGGTCGACCATGGTGGTATGCTCGTGAAGATCGATATTTTTCTTTTCTCTTACGTTCTGGAGGAGCTTGCTGGTGATCTCCTGTCCGGTGATGTCCTCGTGATGGAGGATACGGGAAGCGGAGTGACCGCCTTCCTTCGTAAGGTCCAGATCGTCGCCCTTCTTATCGAAGTTGACGTGGTAGTCGAGGAGCTCTCTGATGATGACCGGAGACTGGCGGATCATGGTGTCGACGGCTTTTCTCGAATTCTCGTAATGGCCGGCACGGAGTGTATCCTCGAAGTAATCCTCGTAGTCTTCGGAGTCCTTGAGAGCGGCGATACCGCCCTGAGCGAGGTAGGACGCGCTGTTCTCGAGCGTGTCTTTGGTGAGCATGTAAATGGAAAGATTCTCCGGAAGATGCAGTGCGCAGAACAGTCCGGCGGCACCGGTACCAACGATCACAACATCTGCGGACGTAGTGGAATAGGACATATGACGACCCCTCCTAACGAAATATCCCGGGAATAGATCTTTTCCATGGGGCCCTATATAAAGAGGACGACAGGAACCGGGCTTTTTTCGATTTTATCACGCGCTACGGCAAGTGACAAGGGAAAGGCGAAGGGGTATAATACCATTACTTCGTAAACTTGGATAAATATGTCGAAGTTCAGATCTTTAGGAAAGGAGAAGCAGAAGATGAAACGTGACATCATAGGTGATATCTTCCTCGGCGGAGTATTGCTGTCGCTTCTTTTCCTGTTTTCCTACCCGGCATATTTCTGCTATACGGCGAACGTTCCGAGGGAGATCTCCCTGCCGGAAACGATCATGAGCCTCTGTTTTGTCGCGGCGCTTATCCTGACCTGTATCTGGTTCTGCTGGAAAAAGAAGGTCTGGGTCATGCTCGGTGTCGCAGCTTTCGGCCTGCTGGCATATATCCCGAAGTGGTTCCTGCCGAAGGTCAACCTCAATATCGTCATGAACGGCAAGAGCCTTGTGGATTCGATCCTCTCGATGGTCTTAAACCGCATCTATGAACTGACGCACGCGCCTTTTGCCGGGCTGATCGGCATCGTGCCCGAGAAGACGGCTGACGGTCTGACCTATACGATCCTGCCGATCGCGGTCATCTCCTATATCCTGGCGCAGATCGTCCGTTTCTACCATAACGCCTACGTGACAGAGAAGAAGCAGATCCACGATTTTGCCCACTTCCGCAAAGTCAACGATGTGCGCGCGCCTTCTTTCTCTCCTGAACTGGAGAGCGAAGGCCCGTCCCCGCTCGGTACGATCGTTCTGAATGAAAAGGCCGAGGTCGCAAAAGAGACTTTCCCTGTAAAAAAGGCGGACAACGACGCGACAGTCCCGAATGTTCTTTCTTCGGAAGCGCCCGCCGGGAATATCGGTTCCAGGGAGCAGGATACCGCCGTGATCGCGCTTTCGGCCCATGCGCCGACTTCGGCACCGACCGAAGAGACCAAGGTCATTGCACTGGCGGCGCATGCACCGACGTCTGCACCGGCATCTGCGCCGGCAGAAGATACTTCCGTGATCGCGCTTGCGGCACACGCACCGACTTCGGCGCCTGCGGATGAGGAAAAGGCGGAAACTGAAGAAGCTCCTTCGGCGGTGGAGGAAAAACTCCCCGAAGATGCACCGGTAAAAGAAGAAGCGGCTCCGGAGAATGCGGAGCTCGATTTTCCGGATGTGCATGGTGAAGCTGAGAAGATAGACGTTTTCGGCGATGACGAATAAACCGGAAACGGAAAAAAGTGTGAATATATTAAGAAGTAAAAAGGGAGGCATAAGAAATGTCAACGAACAAGTCATTCTGGAGAGTCTGGCTGGAGGGATCGAAAGCACATAAGGAAGCAGGAAACACTGTCTCGGAGGATCCGCTCGAAGAGGGACTTCGTGATCTTACCTGGGCAGATGAAGAATCCGCCCGCAAAGTAAAGACGGAAGAGTCTTTCGGCGAAGAGATCGGAAACGCGACGACACACGGTGTCATGGCGGCATTTATGCTGGGCATCCTGCCATATGCGGCCGTACATGCGTATCTCAGCGCAAAGGAAGGACATGCGATCCTGAACACGGTAGCGATCTCGATCTTCTGCATCGGTACTTTCCTTATGTTCCTGATGTCGACCATCGACCACACCATGAAACACGGCACCAAGCAGAAAGCCGTATTTAACCGCCTCGACCACATCATGATCTTCTACGCTATCGCCGGCACCTACACGCCGATCTGCCTTTCGATCATCGGCGGCAAGTGGGGCATCGGTCTTTGCATCGCGCAGTGGGTCGTCGTTATCGCCGGTACCCTGAAGAAAGCCATCTCCTTCTCGAAGACGGCGATCTCCTATATATTCTCCACGCTCCTTTATCTGCTGATGGGCTGGATGATCGTTCTTTGTTTCCCGATCCTTTACGCCCGGACGAATCATGTGACATTCTGGCTGATCCTGGCCGGCGGTATCTGCTACACCACCAGTGTCATTCTGTTCTACATGCGTTTTAAGTTCGCGCACATGATCTTCCACCTGCTCGTGGACTTCGGTGCGATCTGCCACGTGATCGCTCTTTGTTTCTTCGCATAAGAAAGGGGAAAGAAATGAAAAACGTTAGGAAAATCCTGGCTGTTGCCCTGACTCTGGGCATGGTCCTGTCTGTTGTTGCCTGCGGCCAGACGGCTGAAACCACCAAAAAGAAGAAAAAGAAAAAGACGAAAAAGACTACGACGACGATCACTGAAACGACCGAAGAGCCGAGTCTTTCCACATCGTATGAGACAGATCCTCCGTCCGATTCCACAAGCGGGACCGAAAAGCCTTCCGCGACGCTGTCACCGGATTTTAAGGCACCGGACAAGGGCTGCGCTATCGCGATCCCGACGACGGAGCGCTATCAGTATGTGCTGGATCTCACGCTCGATGCGAAGGAGAACACGGTCGGCGGACACGTGGAAGTGACATTCTTTAATAACTCGGATGAAAGCTGGGACGAGCTGTGCCTGCGCGATTATTCCAGCCTTTTTGTGGATGCGGATACATCAGGGATCACCTATGTGAATGAGACGAACGGCGCGCTGACGGAGATCACGAATATCACGGACAGCCGCGACAAGAGCAAGATCGAGATGAGACGCGACAATGATGTCTCTGTCGTATGGTTCCCGCTTTCCAAGGCACTTGCCCCGAAGGAGAAGATGACCCTCTCCTACGATTTTGTAGCGAAGATCCCGACGCTTGCCGACCGCTATGGGGTGAAAAACGGCGTCTTCAACGTGACGAACTTCTACCCGATCCTCGCGGTATATACGGAAAACGGCTGGTCGCACGAAGCTTTCTATAACGAGGGCGAGTGCTTCTTCTCCGAGGTTTCGGATTATGAGGTGACTCTGCGCGTTCCGAAGGACTTTACCGCCCTGACCACGGGAACCGCATCTTCTGAAAAAACAGAAGGCAGCAGCAAGATCTATACGATCGATGCGCCCTGTGTCCGCGACTTCGTCTTCAGTGCCTGTGAGACTTTTGACATACTCGAAGGCGACTATAACGGTGTGCATATCAACGTGGCGTATAACTCGGCGCACCCGGCGACAAAGGAAATGGAGGAGGTCCAGGCGGTTTCGCTTAAGGCTTCCCAGGATTCTCTTGCCGCTCTCGGATCTGCTTTCGGCGAGTATCCGTATCCGGAAGTAGACGTGATCCTGGCGACGATCGATGCCGGCGGCATGGAGTATCCGAACCTGGTCATCATCACGGACGACCAGTACTACACCAGAAAGAACGCATATGAGACGATCCCTTACGAGGAACTCGGTGTCACGATCGCGCACGAGCTCGGACACCAGTGGTTCATGGGCATCGTCGGCAATAACTCGGGCCTTGAACCTTGGCTGGACGAGTCTTTCGCCTCTTACTCGGAGACCGTCTACGAGGCGTGGGTAGGGCTGAAAGACCGGTACGAGAACTTTTCAAGAGACAGCAACGACCTCGTGTATATCGATAACATGGCGTATTACCCGGAACTTCCGATCAACCGTTCCCGATATGCCTTCCCGAACATGAACGATTATCTGAATGCGGTGTATTTTACCGGCAAAGCGGCTCTTTTCCAGATGGGAGAGATCATCGGAAGAGATGAATTCAATGGCGTGGTCCGCGAATATGTGCAGAGAAATGCCTTTACCAACTCGACCGAAGAGCGCTTCTTCGAGGTGCTCTATGAGTGTGCCGGGAAAGACAATGAGGATCTTAATCTTCTGATCAAAAACGTTTTCAATCGGTGAGAAATCATAGGGAAACACCCGAAAATCGCCATATTTCAGCGGACGATCATATTCTTTTCTTGCATTCTCGCCACTTGCGAATTATAATGATGCGTGCTGATTATTCTATATGAAAGTAAAGGAAGGGCATGAATATGTCTAAACAGACCGAAAAATCGGGAAAAGCTAAGACGAAAAAACATATGAAAGTTTCAAAGAAGAACAGGATCATCGCGACCATCGCGATCATCGTTCTTGTACTTCTCTGCTTCAGCTACTTTGCCTATGTGACCGGTCTTCCGGCCAAGATCCTGCCGGGTGCCAAGATCGTGCACACTGTAGATGGCAAGGAAAAGACGGTAGATCGTCTGACGATCGCAGAGATGAACTATTACTTTGCTTCCATATATACTAAATACAGTTCCTACGGCATCATCAGTTCCGAGACGGATCTGGATACGGTCTATAATTCGGAATCCGGCCAGACCTACCGCGATATGCTCTGGGAAGAAGCAGCCAGCTCCGCACAGGGCGATTACCTGATCGAGCAGGCGGCCAAGAGCGCAGGCTTTAAGGCTGTGGCTGCAGACAGATATGCCGAAGCGGAAGTTGACGCTATGCGTGCTAATGTTGAAAGCGTAAATGTTCTCCGCGGTTCCAACATGACATGTGACCAGTACCTGCAGAATGTTTATGGTTCCGGTATGACCGTTCAGATCTACCGTAAGATCATGAAGCGTCTTGCAGTTGTAGATGAATACAAGCTCGCTGTTCAGGACGGCCAGTTCAAAGCGAACCAGGCTGACATTCAGGAGGCTTTCGACAAGGCTCCGGAGAACTACCAGCTCTGCCGCTTCCAGGTTTACTTCATCGGTGCGGATTACACAGCTGATGCTTCGGAAGAAGAGAAGCAGAAGGCACTCGATGCCGCTCTTGAGAAGGCGCACAAGATCGCTGACGGCTGTAAGAACGCAGTAGATTTCCAGACCAGAGTAAAGCAGGTCTGCACCGAGGACTACCTTACAAGAATGCTGAACGGCGAAGATCCGACGACCGAAGCAGGTCTTGCAAAGGCTCAGGTCGAAGGTTACAACAAAGAGTTCGCAGAGCTCTGCTTCAACCCGGAAACACAGGCGAATACCCCGATGGCATTCCTCGATACTCAGGAGACAGGTGCGTATGCGGTTCTTTTCGAGGATATTCACGTAGATGAGACACCGACATGCTCTTACCGTGTGATCCAGCTCGATGACGATTACCTCAAGGATCTTTCCCACACTCTGGAAGATAAGGCTCCGCACCACGAGAAGTGGCACAAAAAGGCGGAAGAGTACATGGCTCAGGCTACGACAGAAGAGCAGTTCATCGAGCTTGCCAAGAAGTACTCCAAAGATACAAGCAATTTCATCGACGGCGGTTACACCTCCGGCGTAACAGAGGACAGCTTTGAGAAGACGGATATGGGTGACGGTTCTGACCCGGTACTCGCTCCGGAAGATGAGAAGCTGATCGCATGGCTTTTCGATCCGGCAAGAAAGAAGGGCGATATGTACATCATCGACTGCGTAAGCAGCGTTAAGCTCTTCTACTTCTGCGATAACCTTCCGAAATACCAGAGCCAGATCCGTGACACGCTCACAGCGGAGAACTACAACGCATGGTACACAGGTGTGATCTCTGACACCTCTTACTCCACCATCGTGCACCATGGACTGATCGACTTCTTCTCATAATGGATCGTTTTTCCGGATCCTCTGACGGATCCGGAAGAAAAACGGCCCGTGAAAAAAGTTACGGGATAATTAAATATATCGTTGACACTTGTAAAAGATCGTGGTATCATTCTATACTGCGTTACAATGGGTAGGGGTACTTTACCCATTTTGACGTGAAAGTACGGCGGAGCTTGCAAAGCCTGCTTTCTGAGTGTATAGGAAGGTGCGCGATCTTTTTTGCGTACACGTAAACGGAAGGTTTACGAAGTCGAGAGGTGATGTGTAATGGTGCGTCCCATCAAGCAGGGAAGAGCAGAGAGAATGTCCTATTCTCATATCGACGAAGTCATCGAAGTCCCAGATCTTATTGAAGTACAGAAGAATTCCTATAAGTGGTTCCTCGACGAGGGCCTTATGGAAGTACTTGAAGAAGTATCTCCTATTAGGGATTTCACGGGCGATATGGAATTATCCTTCGTTGGCAAGGAATTCGATATCGACAACCCGGCAAACACGATTGAGCAGTGCAAGGAGAAAGACTGCAATTTCGCAGCTCCGCTCAAAGTGAAAGTCCGCCTTTTGAATAAACGTACCGGAAAGGTCGAAGACCAGGACGTCTTTATCGGAGATTTCCCGATCATGACCGAACATGGTACTTTCATTATCAACGGTGCTGAGCGTGTTATCATCAGCCAGCTGGTCCGTTCTCCGGGCGCGTATTTTGACGCGATCCACGATAAATCTGATGCATTTCTTTACACCTCTCAGGTCATCCCGAACCGTGGTGCCTGGCTGGAGTACGAGACCGACACCAACGGCGTTATCTACGTCCGTGTCGACCGTGCCAGAAAGTTCCCTCTGACGGTATTCCTCCGTTCTCTGGGTATCGGCACAGACGAAGAGTTAAGAGAGCTCTTCGGTGATGAGGCTTTCCTCAATGAAACGATCAGCAAGGATACTTCCCACTCCCGTGAGGAAGGTCTTGCAGAACTGTATCACAAGCTCCGTCCGGGTGAGCCGACATCCCTCGAGGGTGCGGAATCCCTCCTGAACGGCATGTTCTTCGACCCGAAGCGTTACGACCTCGCACGCGTAGGTATATATAAGTTAAATAAGAAGCTGTCCCTCGCTTCCCGTATCAAGGGTCACAAGGCAGTTTCCGACATCGTTACCGACGATGGTGAAGTCCTCCTTAAGGCCGGTGAGATCATCACCTCCGATAAGGCATGGGAGATCCAGGATGCCGGCATCAACGAGGTCTTCGTATATCCGATCACTAAGATCGGTGATACTGACAGGATCTCTGATCAGGCTTTCAAGGTCATCGGTAATGCCCGCGTGGATTGCGACAAGTTCATCCGCGCAAGCTTCACAGCAAAAGAACTGAAGGGCTTCGATATTACGGCTACCCCGATCAACGAGATGGTACGTACTACGATCCTGCGCAACATCATCACAGAAGTCCGTGCGACTGCCAAGAAGACAGAATATGCTGAAAAGCTTATGGAAGCTCTTCGTGCACAGGTCATCGAACTTATGCCGAAGCACCTCGTAATCGAGGACATCATCGCCTCTGTCAGCTATCTGCTCGGTCTGCAGTACGGCGTAGGCTTCAGAGATAACATCGACCACTTAGGTAACCGTCGTATCCGTTCTGTAGGTGAACTTCTCCAGAACCAGATCCGCATCGGCTTCTCCCGTATGGAGAGAAATATCCGCGAGCGCATGAATGCCGCTTCTGACGAAGAGCCGGCACATCCGAACCAGCTTGTAAATACACGTCCGGTCAGCGCAGCCGTTAAGGAGTTCTTCGGATCTTCCCAGCTGTCGCAGTTCATGGACCAGCCGAACCCGCTTGCTGAGCTGACACATAAGCGTCGTCTCTCCGCACTCGGCCCGGGCGGTCTTTCCCGTGACCGTGCTAACTTCGAAGTCCGTGACGTTCACTCCTCTCATTACGGCCGTATGTGCCCGATCGAGACACCTGAAGGTCCGAACATCGGTCTTATCAACTCCCTGGCAACTTACGCCAAGGTCAACCACTATGGTTTCATCGAGACTCCGTATCGTGTATATGATAAGGAGAATGGTGTGGTTACCAACGAAGTCGTTTACATGACGGCAGATAAGGAAGATAACTACAACATCGCTCAGGCGAATGAGCCGATCGACGAGAACGGCCGCTTCATCAGCAACAAGGTCGTTTGCCGTCACCTCGACCAGTTCATCGAGGTAGATCCGTCCGGCGTTGATTACATGGACGTATCGCCGAAGCAGCTGGTATCCGTTGCTACATCCCTTATTCCGTTCCTCGGAAACGACGATGCTAACCGTGCTCTCATGGGTTCCAACATGCAGCGTCAGGCTGTACCGCTCATCAAGCCGGAAGCACCGATCATCGGTACCGGTATGGAATATCGTGCGGCTAAAGACTCCGGTGTCTGCAAAGTCGCCAAGGAAGACGGTCAGGTCACCTTCGTTTCTGCTGACCGCATCGTAGTTACTTCTTCTGACGGAAAAGATCACGAGTACCGTCTGACCAAGTACCAGAGATCCAACCAGAGCACCTGCATCAACCAGCGCCCGATCGTAAGAATGGGTGAGGAAGTCAAGAAGGGCGACGTTATCGCGGATGGTCCTTCCACAGAAAACGGTGAACTTGCTCTCGGTAAGAACGTGCTCATCGGCTTCATGACCTGGGAAGGTTACAACTACGAGGACGCCGTTCTCATCAACGAACGTATGGTGCGTGATGATGTTTACACATCCATCCACATCGAAGAATATGAGTGTGAAGCCCGTGACACCAAGCTCGGTGCCGAGGAGATCACACGAGAGATCCCGAACGTCAGTGATGATGCTCTCAAGGAACTCGACGATAACGGTGTCATCCGTATCGGTGCTGAGGTCCGTGCGGGCGATATCCTCGTCGGTAAGGTCACTCCGAAGGGTGAGACAGAACTGACACCTGAAGAGCGTCTCTACAGAGCGATCTTCGGTGAGAAGATCCGTGAGGTCCGTGATACCTCCGTCCGTGTTCCGCACGGTGAGTCCGGTATCGTCGTTGATGTTAAGACCTTCACGAAGGAAGACGAGAATGTCCTTAAGGGCAGCGTCAATAAGCTGGTCCGCGTCTATATCGCCCAGAAGAGAAAGCTCTCCGTCGGTGATAAGATGGCTGGTCGTCACGGTAACAAGGGTGTTGTTTCCAGAATCCTGCCGGAAGAGGATATGCCTTTCCTGCCGGATGGTACACCGCTTGACATCGTACTCAATCCTCTCGGCGTTCCGTCCCGTATGAACATCGGTCAGCTCCTCGAGGTCCACCTCGGCCGTGCTGCCCGTGCCCTTAACTGGAAGGTCGCAACTCCGGTATTCGATGGCGCTAACGAGAGCGACATCATCAAAGCATTCCAGCTTGCCGGAATCGATGAAGATGGTAAGACGATCCTTTACGATGGACGTACTGGTGAGCCTTTCGAGAACAGAATCACCGTTGGTGTCATGTACTACCTCAAGCTCCACCACCTCGTTGATGATAAGATCCACGCCCGTTCGATCGGACCATACTCCCTCGTTACGCAGCAGCCTCTCGGTGGTAAAGCCCAGTTTGGTGGTCAGCGTTTCGGTGAGATGGAAGTTTGGGCCCTCGAGGCATACGGCGCAGCACATACTCTTCAGGAGATCCTCACCGTCAAGTCCGACGATATCACAGGTCGTACGAAGACATACGAGGCGATCGTCAAGGGTCAGAGCGTACCGGAGGCCGGTATTCCGGAATCCTTCAAGGTACTCGTTCGTGAGCTTCAGTCTCTCGCTCTGGATGTACGCATCTATTCCGGCGAGGAAGAGTACAAGCTCAAAGATGCTGCAGATGAAGAAGAAAACCTGCAGGAGCCGACAGCTGAGCTTCTCATGAAGTTCGACAACCTCGCAGAAAGCGAGATGGGTGCAGCCGGTTTCTCTGAAGTAGGTGAAGATGGCGAGCTGATCGACGACTCCGTCGACGATCTGGAACCGAGCCTGGATGACCTTGCTTCAATGGAAGATGAAGATATGTAAGTAGGGAAGGAGATTGCAATTATATGTTTGAAATGAATCATTTCGAATCGATCGGTATTCGTCTGGCATCTCCGGAGACCATTAAGAGCTGGTCCCACGGTGAGGTTAAAAAGCCGGAAACGATCAATTATCGTACGCTCAAGCCGGAGCGCGACGGCCTTTTCTGCGAGCGCATCTTTGGACCTCAGAAAGACTGGGAGTGCCATTGCGGTAAGTATAAGAAGATCCGTTATAAGGGCATCATCTGCGACCGTTGCGGCGTAGAAGTTACCCGTTCCAAGGTACGTCGTGAGCGTCTCGGCCACATCGAGCTGGCTGCTCCGGTATCCCATATCTGGTATTTCCGCGGTACACCGTCCCGTATGAGCCTGCTTCTGGATGTTTCTCCGAAGCAGCTCGAGAAAGTCCTTTACTTCGGTGCCTACATCGTAGTTGATCCGGGTACGACGAACCTGACCAAGTGCGCGATCATCGACGAGCAGGAGTATCAGGAGAATGTCGAGAAGTTCGGCAAGTCTGCTTTCAAGGCTATGATGGGTGCGGAAGCCGTAAAGATCCTGCTTCAGGAACTCGACATTGAAGCTCTGACAGTACAGCTTCACGAGGACTATCAGTCCGCGACAGGTCAGAAAAAGGCACGTATCATCAAGAGACTCGAGGTCCTCGAGTCCTTCAAGAAGTCCGGCAACAAGCCGGAGTGGATGATCCTGGATGTACTCCCGGTACTTCCGCCGGAACTCCGCCCGATGGTACAGCTCGACGGCGGACGTTTTGCGACATCCGACCTCAACGACCTCTATCGTCGTGTTATCAACAGAAACAACCGACTCTCAAAGCTCCTTCAGCTGGGTGCTCCTGAGATCATCGTAAGAAACGAGAAGAGAATGCTTCAGGAAGCAGTAGATGCCCTGATCGATAACGGCCGCCGCGGCCGCCCGGTCACCGGTGCTTCTTCCAGAGCCCTCAAGTCCCTGTCTGACATGCTCAAAGGTAAGCAGGGCCGTTTCCGTCAGAACCTCCTCGGTAAGCGTGTTGACTATTCCGGTCGTTCCGTTATCGTTGTAGGTCCGGAGCTGAAGATGCACCAGTGCGGTCTCCCGAAGGAGATGGCTCTCGAGCTCTTCAAGCCTTTCGTAATGAAGCGTCTGGTCCTCGAAGGCCACGCACAGCACATCAAGACAGCAAAGCGTATGGTAGAACGTGCTTCTGATACCGTATGGGATATCCTGGAAGACGTTATCAAGGATCATCCGGTAATGCTCAACCGTGCTCCTACGCTCCACAGACTCGGTATCCAGGCATTTGAGCCGGTACTCGTTGAAGGACGTGCCATTAAGCTCCACCCGCTCGTATGTACCGCGTTCAACGCCGACTTCGACGGTGACCAGATGGCTGTACACGTACCGCTTTCTGCAGAGGCACAGGCTGAGGCAAGATTCCTCATGCTGTCCACCAACAACCTCCTGAAGCCTCAGGATGGTAACCCGGTTACCGTTCCGACACAGGATATGATCCTCGGTTGCTACTATCTGACGATCACCAAGCCGGACGAAAAGGGCGAAGGCATGATCTTCTCCTCTATCGATGAGGCGATCATGGCTTACGGCGATCATCACCTCGAGCTTCATGCTCCGATCTCCATCCGTGTTACCCGTGAATTCAACGGTGCACCGATGACAAGACTCGTTAAGTCCACACTGGGACGTTTCATCTTCAATGAGATCATCCCGCAGGACCTCGGTTATGTAGATCGTACGAAGGAAGGCAACGAGCTCGTTCTCGAGTGCGACTTCGTAGTTGGTAAGAAGCAGCTCGCTGACGTGATCTCCCGCTCCATCCGTGTACACGGCATCGGCGCTACAGCCAAGCTCCTCGACAACATCAAGGCAATGGGTTATAAGTACTCCACACGCGGTGGTATCTCCATCGGTATCGAGGACATGATCGTGCCGGATGTTAAGGAGAAGATGGTCCACGAGGCAGAAGACAAGGTAGAGTACGTCAACAAGATGTACAAGAGAGGTCTTCTCGATGAGGACGGCCGTTACACATCCGTCGTTAAGATCTGGACATCTACTACAGATGCGATCACTAAGGCTCTTATCGATTCTCTTGGTCAGTACAACCCGATCAAGATGATGGCTGACTCCGGTGCCCGTGGTTCCGCTCAGCAGATCAAGCAGCTCGCCGGTATGCGTGGTAACATGGCAGATACATCCGGTAAGACCATTGAAATCCCGATCAAGTCCAACCTCCGTGAAGGTATGAACGTTCTCGAGTTCTTCATCTCTTCTCACGGTGCCCGTAAGGCTCTTTCGGATACAGCTCTTAAGACGGCTGACTCCGGTTACCTGACACGTCGTCTCGTTGACGTAGCCCAGGACGTTATCGTTACCGAAGAAGACTGCGGTACGGATGACTTCACATGGGTCAAGGAGATCGCTACCGTCGCAGGTACAAAGAAAGACATCGTCAAGTCTCTTTCTGACCGTCTCACCGGCCGTTATGCTGCTGAGGACATCTACGACCTCAAGAATAAGAAGAATCTTCTCGTTGCCAGAAACGAACTCATCACGGCAGACATTGCCAAGAAGATCGAAGAGTGCGGTTACGAGAAAGTCAAGATCCGTTCCGTATTTGACTGCCGCTCCCGTCACGGTGTCTGCAGCAAGTGCTACGGCTTGAACCTGGCATCCGGCCAGCCGACCATCGGCGGCGAAGCAGTCGGTATCATGGCTGCCCAGTCCATCGGTGAGCCTGGTACACAGCTTACGATGAGAACCTTCCACACCGGTGGTATCGCTTCCGGTGAAGATATCACACAGGGTCTCCCGCGTGTTGAGGAACTTTTCGAAGCAAGAAAGCCGAAGGGCCAGGCCCTCATCTCCGAGATCGACGGTATCGTCAAGATCACCGAGGATGCAAAGCACAAGAAGATCATCGTTGTTACACCGGCTACTCCGGAAGGCGAAGCAATCACCGTCAACCCGAATCCGGACAGCGAGATCGAGATCGAAGAGAAGACTTACGCAATTCCGTATTCCGCGACCCTCAAGGTCAAGGACGGCGAGTTTGTTGAGGCCGGCGACCTCCTGACAGATGGTACTGTAAGTCCGCAGGAGATCATGAAGATCAAGGGCGTTCGTGGCGTACAGAAGTACATCGTCAGCGAAGTTATCAAGGTTTATAAGAGCGGTGGTGTTACCATCAACGACAAGCATATCGAAGTTATCACACGTCAGATGATGCGTAAGGTAAGAATCGACGATCCGGGTGATACAGATCTCATGACAGGTTCTACCGTCGATATGTTCGATTACGAAGATGCGAACAGCAAGGCTGAGGCTGAAGGCAAAGAGCCGGCAAAGGGCAAGAGAGTCCTGCTCGGTATCACAAAGGCTTCCCTCGCAACCGACTCCTTCCTCTCCGCTGCATCCTTCCAGGAGACGACCCGTGTTCTTACAGACGCTGCAGTTAAGGGTAAGATCGACCCGCTCTACGGCCTCAAGGAGAACGTTATCATCGGTAAGCTGATCCCGGCAGGTACAGGTATGCCGCGTTATAGAAACGTAACGGCAGTTCCGGTACTCCCTGAGAACAACGAGCTTCTCGGCAAGGATCCGGTCGTTATCCCGAGCACGATCCCGGCCACCAGCGAAGTCTGAGTGAGGTTAAGTAACAAACAGTAAGAGAGCTGCCGATTCCGGCAGCTCTCTTTTTCTATGGCGGAAAACCGGGGGAACAGATCTTTTCGAGATGAAAAGGAAGTCAAAGAAACAGGATTGTAAAATAAGAGAAACGTCACTTTTTTTGACGCGGGGTACTTCCGTGGAGTAAAATACATAATAACATTAGGTTGCCATATTCGGGCAGTTCTATGTAATTGAGCGTGAAAGGGTAGGTAGATAGTGCGGAGATCTTTCTGCACAGAGGTTCAATGAAGCAACGCAAGATGTCTCGCAATTCAAGACTCGCGGTCGTCGCCATCGCTGTATGTACCATGATGACATTCCCGATGATGATGATCCCTGTTGGCCTGCGCGAAAGTACACCGGCCGGCGTGCTGGTTGCGCGTGCGTATGCGGATGCCTATCCTTACGACGACCAGGTGGAAGATGCTCTCGTAGAAGACTGGGCGATCTCTGCTCAGCAGAGTAATTCCGATGACCCGGTAGATCCGACGGAGACCGATCCGACTGCATCTGACCCGACGAGCGCTGAGCAGGGCGAAACTCCGACGCCGAATCCGGAAGCGGATCCGTACGATGAGCCGGAAGAGCCTCTTGAAGAACCGCCGGTCCAGACAGTAGATCCCGAGACGGGCATGAAACTGATCGAGGTCGGAGAGGGTACGACCGCTGTCGGCGAGTCCTATTTTGATGACAGCGCCCAAAAGGAAAAGAAATACGAAAATATCATGACGGCACAGATCGTGCAGACCTACGACTCCTCGAACCTGCCGATCGAGATGCTCGATGTGGAGGCCTTTATCCCGACGGATGAGGATTTCTATATCAAGACGACCAACACGATCTTAAAAGAAGAACCGAACATGGATTCCGTTACTGTCGCGCAGATCGCCAGATCCACGAAAGTCACACGTATTGCTAAGGGTGACACATGGTCTTTGATCCGCACAGAAGACGGAGTTAAGGGATATGTTCTTACCAAGTCCCTTTCCGTAGAGATGGTATTCAATGAGATCGACCGTACGGTTTGGGTAGATGCCAGCGGACTGAAACTGCGTTCCGAACCGAACACGTACTGCACAGTCATCAAGGAACTGAAGCGCTGGACAAGACTGCACTGCTCCGGCATAGCCAATGACCAGTGGTATAAGGTCACTTTGGACGACGGAACCGAAGGCTACGTATATGTTTCCTATACGACGAGAAAAGCTCCGCCGACACCGACTCCGAAGCCGACACCGAAGCCGAAGAACTCCAGCGGCGGAGGCAGCTCCAAGGGTGGCAAGTCCAAGTCCGGTGGTGGAAACGATAACCCGCCGCCGAAGATCACCGGTGTAAACGGTGAGAGTATCGTAAATATTGCGAAGTCCATGCTGGGCGTTGACTATGTCTGGTGTGGAGAATCCAAGAGCGGTGTAGACTGCTCCGGACTCGTAGTTTACTGTTACCGCCAGGTCGGTATCTCGGTACCGCACCAGTCCAACTCGATCAAGACGCGTGGCGCCGGCGTCAGCCGTTCGGATATCCGTCTCGGAGACGTTATCGTGTATGACCTTAAGGGCTCCGATGGTGTCGCAGACCACGTTGCGATCTATGCCGGAGGCGGCTCCGTGATCCATGCATCCTCCAGTAAGGACGCCGTTGTTTACGGTAACATGGACATGGGTACGATCCTGACTATCCGCCGATTTATCGGATAAAAGATAAGGAAAAAAGTAAAGCATGAAAAGAGAAACTGTCTCACCGCAAGGCGCGGTGGGACAGTTTTTTGCAGTCTGGGGAAGCTGCGGGCATGGCGCGGGGATGGCGCGCCGAGGGGCAGTGGGGCAACAGGGCGACAGAGGCAACAGCGCAAGCGGGCATGGGAGATGAGGGAGACCAGGGAAGAAGGTTCTCGAGGCCTTTACGGCCTGGTGGCTAAAAAACAAGGCTCCGGGCCGTAAGGGAATCCTGAAACCTGGTGCAAAATCATTCCCGAAGCCCGACAATCGACCTCGGGGCCGTAAATTTGGCGTGATCTTGGTATGAAATTCATTCCCGAAGTGGAAATATTGAGGCTGGGGCCGTAAATCCGAGTTTTCTCAGCTGAAAATCGGCGATTTTTACGGCCCCGAAGGCAAAAGAGCAGCCTCGGGAATGAAATGGTCAAAATCCTTACGGCCCGAAGGTCAAAAAAAGACGCCCCAGGCCGTAAAGCTATTGAGAGTGAGCAAGCGGCGCGGAGGATACTGGCAAGCAAAGAGTAATAGGGGGAGAGAGAGGCGGCGAGTAAGCGGCGTGCCTGCTCCGACGCCAGGGAATGTGTCAAGAAAAAGAAACAGTGATATACTAAAAACACCAATGAAATTAGGAGGATGGAAAGTATGATTATAGACATTATTCTCGGTTTAGTCTTCGGTGGACTTGCAGGTTTCTGCGCAAGTAAGCTCATGAAGGACTCCAACGGTATCATCGTGAACATCATCTTGGGTATCGTCGGCGGCTTCGTGGCAGGCCTGATCTTAGGCCTCGTCGGACTGAATGGAGCTGGCGGAGCGATCGGTTCATTTATTGCTTCCGTGCTTGGTGCCTGCGGATTGATCTATGTGTGGAGAAAAGTACTGAAGAAGTAATCGTTTCCGCTAATTAAAGAAGAATAAGAAAAGGAGTTTCCTCTGTGGATCAGGCAGTTTTTTCGCTTGGCGAAAAGACCCGCTACCCGGGGAAGCTCCTTTTTTCAGAAATGGTGTTGACTTATTTTACGAGCGTTGTATAATGATGTTAGTCAAAGAAAGTCAAAGTCAAATCAAAAAGTCAAATCTAGAAGTGAAAAGTGGTGCAATTGAGTAGGAGCGAAAAGACGCTTCGTAAGGAGATGAGAGGGTTATGGCAAGATTAGTCGATGTAATCGAAATGATGATCAAAGAGATGCTGGACGAGAACAATGGTGCAGCAGTGATCAGCAGAAGTGATCTGGCGGAACGTGTAAACTGTGTACCGTCTCAGATCACATATGTCATTTCCACACGTTTCACGAACGGACAGGGCTATATCGTCGAGAGCCGTCGTGGCGGTGGCGGGCAGATCCGTATCTCCCGTGTGCATCAGATGCCGAAGACAAGCTACCTGATGCATACGATCAACTCCTTGGGCGAGTCGATCTCGCAGCAGGAAGCAGAGATCTTCTTGATGAATTTTCTTGACTATGGTGTGATCGACCAGCAGACTGCCCGGTTGATCAAGGCGGCGATCTCGGACCGTGTGCTCTCGGGGATCGATGCCGATAAGAAAGCATATGTGAGGATGGATATCTTCAAGAATATGCTTACCAGTCTGATAACGAAGTAAAGGGGGCATGCAAGATGAAATGTCAACGTTGTAAGGAAAGAGAAGCGAATGTAAAGATCATGAAGCAGACGACGGGCAAGGCCCCGCAGATGCTCATGCTCTGTGATGAATGTGCAAGAGAACTCGGCATCGCGATGCCGGGAAACCTCATGAATGGAGGGATCTTCGGATCCGCGGGAGCCGGTCTTGGCGGACTGAATCCTCTGGGAGGGATCCCGAGTCCGCTCGAAATGCTGGCCAGTGCATTTGAAGCGCCGTTCGGATTAGGCCTGGAGGGCATGGTGGATGAGAATAATTCGGAGACCTGTCCGACATGCGGTATTACGAAGAGCCAGTTTACCAAGAGCGGTTTCTTAGGATGCCCGGACTGCTATAACGTATTTTCGCAGTCGATCGATCCGCTGTTCCTGAGAACACAGATGGGCTCGAAGCATGTGGGCAGAAAGCCCGGTGACGCCGAGGAGATCGATGTTCCTTCCGGAAAAGAATCGAAGGCGCCGCAGATCATGCAGGTAGAGACCGAAGCGGATGGGATGGAAGGGATTCCGGAAGCCGAGAAGATGAAGAGAATGACGATCCTTGAAAAAGAGCGCCTCCTCAAGCAGGCCGTAAAGGAAGAGAACTATACGGAAGCGGCGAAACTTCGGGATGAGATACAACTTCTGAAGGGTGAGGAGGATAAAAAATGAGCTGGTATTTAGAAGCAGGCAATGACAGTGATATCGTGCTTTCCAGCCGTATCCGGCTGGCGAGGAACCTGCGGGGGATGCCTTTTCCGAACCGCATGAACGATGAGACGAGAAAGAAGGCACTGGATTCCATTTCCGAGGCGCTCCTCAAGTATCCGGGAAACAAGCTGATGCGGATGGATATCGCACCGCTCCCGCAGATCGACCGAAGAGCACTCATCGAGAACCACCTTATCTCCGAGGACCTCTGCAAGGGGCTCGAAGGACAGAGCGTATTCATCTCGAGGGACGAGAACATCAGCGTGATGGTCAACGAAGAGGACCATCTGCGTATCCAGGTGATGGCACCGGGTTTTGCCCTGGAGAATACATATACGCAGGCCGAGGATCTGGCGATCTTCCTCGAAAAGGAGCTTCCGATCGCGTTTTCTGAGAAATACGGATTCCTGACGGCTTATCCGAGTAATACGGGCACTGGCCTTCGCGCTTCCGTGATGGTACATCTTCCGGTCATTACGAGCATCGGCAGGATGCAGGCGCTGACGGATTCGCTTTCGAAAGCGGGCTATACGGTCCGCGGGGTCTATGGAGAGAGGAGCCGCTCGGCGGGGAATATCTACCAGATCTCAAATACGATCACGCTGGGCATCTCGGAAGGAAGGACACTTCAGAACTTCGCCAAGATGATCAACGAGGTCATCGCGCTGGAGCGGAAACTGCGTAAGGACTATTACGAGAAGAATAAAGACCGTCTGGAAGACAAGGTCTTCCGCTCCTTGGGTGAACTTACCTACGCGCGGATGCTTCCGGCGGGAGAAGCCATGGACCGCCTGAGTGACCTGAGACTGGGTGTGGCGTGCGGATTCATGAAGGATGTGGATGAAAGACAGCTGATGCTTCTTTTGAATACGATCGGCGATGCGTCGGTACAGAAAAGGAGCCGGCAGGAGCTTTCACCGAAAGATATCAATACGAAACGGGCAGAATTCGTAAGAGAGGTTCTGCTGAAAAAAGAAGAGAAAAAGAACGAGAACGAGTAAGGAGGGATGACCTATGAATATATCCAGAAGAACGATGGAGATGCTCTCCCGTGCACATATGTACGCAGCATCTTTTAATCTGAATTTTATCGGTACAGAGCATGTGCTGCTGGCACTTTCGGACTCCGAGATGTCGCCGGTAGATGAGATCCTGATGCGAAATGGCGTCGGAAAGGACGACGTGCTTCGCGAGATCATCAAGATCACAGGCCGCGAACCGGGTGCTTTTGTCGAGCGTGAGGACGATCCGAACGAGATCTTCGCGCACTGCACGAACCGCACGAAAAGACTTTTATACCTCGCGGATTTCTTAACGAAGAACAGCGTAAGAAATGTAGTAGATCCGGAGCATGTGCTCCTGGCGATCCTGAAAGACGGCCAGTGCACGGCATTCAGGATCCTTGCCTACCATGATTTCGATGGAAAAGAAGCGACAGACGAGCTGATCGAGATCCTTCGTGAAAGAGCGAAGGAAGAGGCAGCGGGATTTGACACGGATGAGGATCGCGACGACGATGAGGAAGAAAACAACGAGTCCGAGTCCGAAGAGCAGGATCCGGTATCCAGATTCTTCGGCGGCGAAGCGCCGGCCAGAAGGGGAAGACCTACAGGCAAGCGCACAGGTGCGAAGGAGAAGGACGGAAAGACCAAGGTCCTCGACAAGTTCTGCAAAGATCTTACCGCGGAGGCAAAAGAGGGCCGCATCGATCCGGTGATCGGACGTGAAGAAGAGATCGCCCGTGTCATGCAGATCCTCGTAAGAAGAACGAAGAACAATCCGTGTCTCATTGGTGAGCCGGGTGTCGGTAAGACAGCGATCGCCGAGGGCCTGGCCCAGAAGATCGTCAACAACGACGTGCCGGATCTGCTTGCCGGCAAGAGAGTACTTTCCCTTGACCTGGCCTCGATGGTTGCCGGTACCAAGTACCGTGGTGATTTCGAAGAGCGTTTCAAGAAGGGACTTGAGGAAGCCAAGAATGCGGGCGACGTCATCCTCTTTATCGACGAGCTGCATACCATCATGGGCGCAGGTAACGCTGACGGCGCAATGGATGCCGCCAATATGTTGAAGCCGCTCCTCGCCAGAGGTGACCTGCATGTGATCGGTGCCACGACACTCGATGAATACAGAAAGCATATTGAAAAAGACTCCGCGCTGGAGCGCCGTTTCCAGCAGGTCCTTGTAAAAGAACCGAGCACGACAGATACGATCCTGATCTTAAAGGGTATCCGCAGTAAGTTCGAAGAGCATCACGGGATCAAGATCCCGGACGATGCCATCGATGCAGCTGTCATCCTGAGCAGCCGTTATATCACGGATCGTTTTCTCCCGGATAAGGCGATCGACCTGATCGACGAGGCCGCGTCGAGACTTCGTATCAAGTCCTCGACAGAGCCGGAGGAGACGAAGAAGATCGGTGAGCGCATCAACGAGATCATGCGTCTGAAGCAGGAAGCTGTAAACAACCAGGATTTCGAAACGGCGCAGAAGCTCCGTGACGAAGAGACGGTCCTCGAGGAAAAACTCAGTGCGCTTCGCCAGCAGGTGATCAGCTCGAAGGAGAAGCAGCAGCTGGCGCTTTCTCCGGACGATATCGCGGATATCGTGGCCAACTGGACAGGTATCCCGGTCAAGAAGATCACCGAGAGCGACGCCGAGCGTCTGAAGACTCTGGAAGAAGAATTGAAGAAGCGTGTTATCGGACAGGATGAGGCGGTCACCGCGATCGCCAAGGCGATCAGAAGAAGCCGTCTGGGCTTAAAAGACCCGAAGCGTCCGTCCGGATCCTTTATCTTCCTCGGTACAACGGGTGTCGGTAAAACAGAGCTTGCCAAGGCACTGGCCGAAGTCATGTTCGGTAACGAGAATGCCCTGATTCGTGTCGATATGTCCGAGTACATGGAGAAACACGATGCGGCTAAGCTCATCGGTTCGCCGCCGGGCTATGTCGGTTACGACGAGGGCGGCCAGCTTACGGAGAAAGTACGCCGTCAGCCGTACTCGGTAGTTCTTTTCGACGAGATCGAAAAGGCGCATCCGGAGATCTTCAACTCCATGCTGCAGATCCTGGACGACGGCCGTCTGACCGATGGTCAGGGACGTGTTGTCGACTTTAAGAATACGATCATCATCATGACATCGAACATCGGTGCCAGAATGCTGACCACATCGGCGGGACGCCACATCGGTTTCTCTGTTCCGAGTGAAAAGAAGGACGACCCGTTCGTAGATGAGGCGGATACAGAGAGACTTTATGGCGGCAAGTCCTATAGCGAAGCTAAAGAGCTCGTTATGGAAGAACTGAAGAAGGCATTTAATCCGGAGTTCATCAACCGTGTCGATGAGATCATCTTCTTCAGAATGCTCGGCAAGCAGTCGATCCTGAAGATCGTCGATCTTCTCACCGCAGGTCTTTCCAAGCGCGTCAAGGAGCTCGGCATCGATATCGAACTGACCGACGCCGCAAGAGAGTTCCTCGGAAAGAAGGGCTACGACCCGCAGTACGGTGCAAGACCGCTCAAGCGTGTCATCCAGTCGCTCGTAGAGGACAAGTTCTCTGAAGCACTCCTCGACCGTACGGTGGAAGCCGGCTGCACAGCAGTGGTCGATGTGGAGAACGAGGAGATCGTGATCCATAAAAAGGAGACAAGAAACCTGGCGGTAAGTGCCGCAGAAGAGTGATCAAGAGCAGCCGTGTGTCCCCGGGGCGAGAGCGATCCCCCGGGGACATGTGCCCTGTTCTTCTGAATATCCTTTTTCAAAATGGAAGAAAGACCCCGCAAACAGCGGGGTCTTTCTTTTTGCTTTGTCTGATGATTTTTGAAGGAGGGGATCATCCTGATCCCGGATCCCTGGGGGCGGGATCCCCAAAAGGAAGAGGGGGTATCAGCCGATCTTCTTTACCGGCACGAGCTCGATGTAGCCTCTCTCTCCGCGGGGCTCGAGCTGGATGCGCGGGTTCTTCTTGTCCCACTCATATCCGATGAAGGCCGGGTCATACTTCTTCTCGGCTTCCCAGATCTCACCGATCGCGGATACATAGTTCTCTTCCGCAAAAGGTTCGCCACGGAACAGAAGATAGGTAGCGGCCGGCAGATCGATCACTTCAAATCCTTCCGGAATAGATCCCTGGTAGTCCGGCTCGACTTCGACGCCCTGGACGTACTCATTCGTAACAGGCTTTCTCAGGTGCTCCGGAAGCCACAGGCAGACCGGCTCTCCGCTGATGGACTTGATGCTCGTAAGCAGTCCCCATACATCGCAGCCGACTTCTTTACAGTAGCTCCAGTACTCGGTGGCGTTGACGCCTCTCTTGATGATGACTTTTCTCTCCGGTTTTTCAATGACCTGGATAAACACGTTTCTGATCTCACTCATAGTATCTACATTCCTTTCTGTTTCTGTAATCAACGAAGGAGTGAAGAGCCAGATCGGGACCGGACTTGTGGAGTACTCTTTCGGGTTGCAGCCGAATTCACGTCTGAATGCGCGCTGGTAGCCGTCGACACTTCCGAATCCCATATCGGTGGCGACATCAAGTACGGATATATTCTCATCTCTCAGACGCAGGGCCGACTTCGACAGTTTCAGACGTCTGATGTAAACTGCCGGGGTCATGTGAAGATGCTCGATAAAGAGCCGCCTCGCGTACCAGGGAGAAAAAGATGAAGCCTTCGCAAGATCCGCAAGCGTGATCTCTTCGCTTATATGTTCACGGATGTGATCCTGCATGGCTCTTACCGCTTCTTTATGCTCGTCCACTTGGCTTACCTCCTTTGTGCGCTTATCTTAACGTAAGAGGTCAGACGGAATCTCGACTTTTTTTGCTAAGAATCAGATCAGCTGATATTGTTCACGATGCCGATCGCGATGAAGTGGTCAAGGATCGCGCGAAGATCCGTGCCTTCATCGGCATGGTCGCGGTCCACCCAGTGGATCGTATAGCGCTTCCCGCCGCCCGGGAGCTCGGCTCTTAATCTGTAGATATCGACATAAGGCGTATTCATACTGACACGGCAGTTCCAGTATATCCCTCTGCACTCGTCCACCGAGCAGTCCGGGAAATTGACGTTGATCACCTTCCCGGCAGAAGGGAGGATACGGTCTTCCTCAGGAATTTCCTTCTCGAAAAAAGCCGCTAAAACGGAAGGGAGATATGCATCGGTCACCTGATGTCCGTGTGTGCTGCTTCGGTGATCGTCCAGAAATCCTTCGGAAAAAGCAACGACCGGATAACCGCACATCGCCGCATCCAGAGCCGCCCCGACGGTGGCGGAGTACTGGATGTCCGTGCCGACGTTAAAGCCGTTATTGATCCCGGAAAAGACGATATCCGGCGGCTCCGGCATGATGTATCTGCTTCCGATGCGGAAGCAGTCGGTCGGAAGTCCGGTGCAGGAAAAAGCATGTATGCCATCGATGTTCCAGTCCACCGGATAGATGTCGAGAGGATCGTTGATCGTCACACTGTGGGAAGCGGCACTTCTCTGTCCGTCCGGGGCGATGACCCATACTTCTCCGTATTTTCTGGAGGCTTCGGCCAGCCGCCGCAGCCCGTGGGCGTCGATCCCGTCGTCGTTTGTGATCAGTATTTTCCGGTTCTTTTCCATAATCAGAAATCTCTCCTCAAAGGTGGATCTATATAAAAACTGTATGTAGATTATCTCATAAAAAGCACTCCTTCCGCACTTTCGGATACGTTTATGATGCCGTTTTTTCTGTCCCAATATTCGGATTGACAAAACGAATGTTCGGTATTAAAATGGCGCTACAAGCGATAAAACGAACAAAGTTTCGCTATTGAAAGGGGGAGCCGGATATGGAAAATGAGTTGGAATACATCTATGACGGGACTTTTGAAGGTTTTTTATGCTGCGTATATGCGAGCTATGTTCGAAGAGAAGTGCCGAAATACATCTATGTGGAAGAGGGGCTTCCGCTTCTCGGAGAAACGGCGACCTGGATTCCGACGGAATGGGAGAAGGCGCAGAGCGTGTACATCTCGCTGAGCAAGAAGATCGGGATGGAGGCGCAGGATATCGTGAAGGAAGTTTTCCTGACGCACCTGCCGAACAAGGAGATGCTCCTCTTCCGTTATATCCGCATGGGCTACTGGATGGGACGGCGGATCCTCTTCGAGGCAGGAACCGAGGAGAATGCCGCATATGGGAGCGGTCCGATGCCGAAGGGGGCGGATGACCTGATCTCGCAGGTGCTCATGGCCTCGAGGAGTTACCGCGCCGAGGTGAAGAATATCGAAGGCGGGCTGCATTTTAGATCCTTTTCGGACGTGCTGATCTCCTGTATCTCGCCGAGGAATCTCGTGCTGCCGGGCCTGGCGGATTTTTTCGAAAAGAGGCTTACGAACTCGAACTTCCTGCTTTACGATAAGACGCACCAGATGGCGGCGGTGCACAGGGAAGAGGGGACGATGGTCACCCGCATGAAGAACATCCAGCTGCCGGTGCTTTACGACGAGAAAAATGTTTACGATAACCTCTGGAAGCCGCGCTATGAGAATATCCATATCGAGGTGCCGATGAACCAGAGATATGCCTTGAATGAGATGAGAAAGAGGCTCTGGTGTGAGGTCACGGATGGATAGGAAAGTGCGTCCCGGATCAGACTTCTTCCGCTTTCTCCTGCTGGGCAGAGAGCTTGCCCGAGGACAGCGCATAAAGGAAATGGATCGCGAACGGAAGGCTGGTCAGGCAGCTCAGCAGATCGCTTACGGGATAGACGGCTTCGATGCCGTGGATGCCGAAGAAATAGGGCAGAAGGAAGATGCAGGGGATGAAGAAAAGACCCTGACGGAGACACGAAAGGAAAGATGCCTTGAAGCGTTCGCCGGTGGACTGGAAGGTCATGTTGCACATGACGTTCACGGTCAGAAGCGGCAGCAGGAAGGCCTCGAGGCGCAGTGCGCGGGAACAGATCGAGATGACTTCCGTGTCTTTAATGAAGAGCGGGACCAGCTGCGGGGCGAAGATAAAGAGCGGGATCGCGAAAGCGAGCATGACGCAGGTGCCGAAGATCCAGGTAAAGGTGAAGGCGGTCTTCATGCGGTCCCATTTCTTCGCGCCGAAATTGAAACCGAGCACCGGCTGGTAGCCCTGACCGATGCCGAGGAGCACACAGAAGATCAGCATGGTGACTTTCGAGAAGATGCCCATGGCGGAAAGCGCGGCATCGCCGGCGAGACCGCCGCCCTGCTGATTTAAAAAGATCGTGGAGATGCTGGCCAGTCCCTGACGGAGAAGAGAGGGAAGACCGGTGAACCAGATGTTCCCGTGGAAGGACAGATCCCGCGAGAAGTTGGAGACGCTGAGTATGGCGATGTTCTTTTTAAGAAGGACGGGGACCAGAAGCAGAAGGAAGGAGATGCACTGCGAGATCAGTGTCGCGATAGCCGCGCCGGCCACGCCCATGTCGAGGACATTGATCATGAGCGGGTCGAGGAAGATGTTGAGCACACCTCCGAAGCCGATGCCGATCATGGAGAAGACGGCTTTGCCTTCCCATCTCCAGAGATTATTGAGAACATAGGTGCCCATCATGATCGGGGCGCCGAAGAGGATATATCTGGCGTAGGTCTTCGCGTACGGAAGCGCGGTCGGTGTGGAGCCGAGCATGTTCATGATCGGTTCAAGGAAGATAAGGCCCAGGCAAGTGATCAGGGCACCGATGCCCAGTGCGGAAAAGAAACTCGTGGAGAGAGCTTTTCCGGCGGTATCTTTATCCTTGGCACCGAGAGAACGCGACAGGATACTGCCGGCGCCCATGCCGAGGGTAAAGCCGATCGCCTGAATAAGAGCCATGAGAGAAAAAACGACACTGACGGCACCGGACTGGCTCTTCCCGAGCTGGGAAACGAAATAGGTATCCGCCGTGTTATAGATGCCGGTCACGAGCATGCTGACTGTCGTCGGGATCGCCAGCTTCAGGATCAGCGGGCAGACCGGGGCTTCAGTCATCTTGCGGAACTGTTTCTTGTCGGATGTCGATGCGGACATGATGTGACGGCCTTTCTTCTGGAAAACAAATCGGGGAGATCATGGGGAAGATCTCTTCCGAACAGAAATCATTATAGCAAAGGGCACTAATATGGGATATAAGAGAAATTGCACGAAATTTCGAGATTATTCCCGAATAGTTTCATTTTTTCTTCTGCCTTTTCGGACGGGAATTGATATACTTATAGTGTATGAATGTCGCGATGTGCAGGAACGGGAAGGAGGAGAGATTATGCTTGAGAAAATGATCATCCTCATCGGTATGCCCGGGTGCGGCAAGAGCACCATCGGGCGGATCCTCGCACAGGAACTGCAGGTGCCCTTCGTGGACACGGACGAGCTGATCGCAAAGGCGGAAGGTATGCCGCTTTCGAAGATCCAGCAGGAGAAGGGGAGAGAATATTTTCTCGCCGCGGAAGAAAACGCGCTCTTCTCCTTGGACGATTCTCCGAAGGTCGTGGCTACCGGCGGAAGCGCCGTACTCTGCCGTCACGGCATGATGTATCTGAGCTCGATCGCGACGATCATCTATCTGGAAACGGATATGAATATGCTTGTGCGCAGAATGGGCGACCCGAAGAAGAGAGGCGTCGTTCTTGCGCCGAACCAGACGATCATGGGCGTATATCGCGAAAGACGCCCGCTCTATCAGCAGTATGCGGACATCCGCATCCGCACGTATCACACGAGGCCGAAAGCCGTGGCACAGCGTGTGATCGCGGTCCTTACCGGAGAAGACGGGAAGGAAAAGGAAGGAGAAAACGATGCCAAAGGAAACGAAAAAGACAGCTGAGATAAAGAAGACCACTGCTTCCAGAAAGCCGGTCTCCGCGAAAGCCGCGGCGGCGAAGAAAAAGCAGGAAGAGATGCTCTACGACCTCGCGGATCTTTTCAAAGTGTTCGGAGATTCGACACGCATCCGCATCCTTTATGCCCTGATGGAAGGTTCCCTCTGTGTCAGCGATATTTCTTCTGAACTGGAGATGAACCAGTCTGCGGTTTCCCATCAGCTCAAGATCTTAAAGCAGAATAAGCTCGTGAAAAATACCCGTGCCGGGAAGGCCATCCTCTACGAACTGGCGGACGAGCATGTCAAAGCGATCCTCGAGATCGGCCAGGAACATATCGAGGAGCTGTAAGGACACATGGACAGAAGACCGTCTTTTTCCGCCCTCGACATTATCTCCAGGGTGATCACCGAACATGTAAAAGAAGGAGATCTCTGTATCGACGCGACCGCCGGCCGCGGCAACGATACGGCGATGCTCTGTGAGCTCGTGGGTGAAAACGGAAAAGTTATCGCCTTCGATATTCAGGAAGATGCCGTAGAAAGTACGAAGGAACTACTTGCTAAGAAGGGTCTTTCGGAGCGCGCGGAGGTGCATCTGCAAAGCCACAGCGAGATGAGAAAATATGCCGAAAAAGGGACCGTTTCCTGTATCACATTCAACTTCGGATGGCTCCCGAAAGGCGACCATAATATCTTTACGAAAAAAGAGACCAGCATCCCGGCAATCGAAGCGGGGCTGGAACTTCTTAAAGACGACGGCATCATGACGCTGATCCTCTATTACGGAAGGGAGACGGGCTTCGAAGAAAAGGACGCGCTCCTCGAATATCTTCCGACGATCGACAGTGCAAAGTATACGGTCGTCGAGATGCCTTTCGTCAATAGAAGCAACTGCCCGCCGATCCCGATCGTGATCTTTAAAGGGCGCTGACGCCTGCTGACCGGCGAAGAAAAAGTGAAATCACCTGAGGAGAATGCAACTATGAGCAAGCTGATCAAAGGACAGAACCCGAGTCTTAAAATGGACTTTCCGGATCCGGATGTGATCTTCGTTGATGGCTTCTATTACATGATCTCCACCACGATGCATTTTCTTCCCGGAGGGCAGATCCTGCGCTCCTGCGACCTTATCCACTGGGAGCATGCCGCGTATGTTTTCGACCATCTGGACAGCACGGATGCACAGAGGCTTCAAGGCGATCAGCATATCTATGGAAAAGGCATGTGGGCGGCAAGTCTTCGCTATCATAAGGGAACTTTTTACGTCGTCTTCGTCTGTAACGACACATGGAAAACATATCTTTACCGTTCGGAGAAGATCGAAGGTCCGTGGCGCAAAAGTGAGATCGAGGGATTCTATCATGACTGCTCGCTTCTTTTCGACGATGACGACCGGATCTATATCGTATATGGCAACCGTCAGATCTATCTGACCGAGCTCGATGCGGATCTTAAGGGCCCGAAGGAAGGCGGGCTTCACCGCCTGATCCTTTCCGATTCGGAAGAGACTCCGCTGGGCTACGAAGGGTCACATTTTTATAAGATCAACGGCAGATATTATCTGTTCTTCATCCACTCTCTGAAGGAGAGATGGAGAAGAGTCGAAGCGTGTTTTTCGTCTGATTCCCCGGAAGGAGAATTCACCGGCGGAGATATTTTTAACGACGACATGGGCTTTCGTGATTCCGGAGTTGCGCAGGGCGGCATCGTCTGCGGCGTGGACGGAAAATGGAATGCGATCCTTTTCCAGGACAGCGGAGCGGTCGGGCGCATCCCGGTCATAGTTCCGGTGACCTGGGAAAATGACCGTCCGGTTTTCGGTGCCGATGGAAAAGCACCGCTCGAACTGACACTTCCCGTTTCCGATCAGGCGGATGACCCGGAGGCGGAAGCCGGCTATACATATGCGCCGCTCATCGATTCGGATGATTTCCGATACGGCTTTGCCTGGGGCGAAAACGCCGTGACGGGCGCGGGAGCCGGCGGGACGAGGTCGGGATCTGACGGGAATAGTGATCCGGATCGATCGGCCATCGAGTTTAAAAGAAAATATGGCACATTCGGACTTCGAAGTATCTGGCAGTTCAATCACGAGCCGGATACGGATCTGATCTTCCGCGATGAAACAGAAGGCAAGCTCTGGATCACGACAGATAAGCTGAGCCCCGATCTCAACCATGCCAGAAACACACTGACGCAGCGCATGATCTATCCATCCTGTCAGGCGGAAGTTGCTGTCGACGGATCTTTTCTCAAAGAAGGAGACCGAGCCGGACTTTGTGTTCTGCAGGGCGATCACTGCTTCGTCGGATTAGAGAGAAAAGACGGGAAACTCCTGGCCTGCATGTATTCGCAGAAAGAAGAAAGAGGCGTCTGGGATCTAAGTAAAAAACCGGCGGATCTACTGGAAGAACGGGAGATCTCCCCGGAAGGAAACGGCGGCGAAAGCACGTTCCGGTTCCGCATAGAAGTTAATTTCGAAGACGAAAAAGATGAGGCGGTCTGCTTTATCGGGGAAGACGGAAAATGGGAGAAGATCGGCGGCACACATAAGCTTCGGTTCCGGCTCGATCACTTCACCGGCGCAAGGTTCGGACTGTTCGTCTATTCGACGGAACAGCCCGGAGGAAAAGCCGGATTCTCGGATTTCCGGATTGGAGGTAACAGCTGATGAATAATCCTCTTTTTGCCGTATTCGTGATCCTTATTCTGGGATGCCTGTGCATTATTTTCTTAAGGTTTCGTTCGCTGTTTCTGAAAGGAAAACCGTCAAAGGAAGTTCCTCCTGAAAAAAACAAAAAAGCGATCCTTCTGGCGGCGGTCCCGGTGCTGATCCTTGCCGTGCTCTGTTCGATCCGGCCGCATTTTTTCGTGGTCCCGGTCCTACATCTGATGGGATTCTGGATCCTCTTCGATATCATCTTTTTCATCGTGAATAAGATAAAGAAGACACCTTACTGGCTTTCGGCGGCGATCGCCATCCCGGTCACGGTCGTCTATATGGGAGTAGGCTTTTTCCTTGCGGTGCACGTATATAAGACCGAGTATAAAGTGGAGACAGATAAGGCGGTCGCGCCGCTTCGGATCGCACTCATTTCCGATTCGCACGTGGGTGCATTTTTCGATGGAGAAGGGTTCACCGACCGTATCGAAAAGATCGGGGAGCAGGATCCGGATGTGCTTTTGATCTCCGGAGATTTTGTCGATGACGATACGAAGAAAAAAGACATGGTCACCTGCTGTGAAGCACTGGGAAAACTGCAGCTGAAATACGGCGTGTACTACGTGATGGGAAACCATGACGTGGGATCCGGCGATCAGAGAGACTTCAGTTTTGACGAGTTGATAGCTGAACTGGAAAAGAATCACGTTCATGTCCTTCTGGATGAAGTCGCGGAGATCGGGGGCGAGTACTATATCGTCGGAAGAAAAGATAAGAGTGTGGAAAGAGAGCCGATCGAAGACCTGACGGCGGATCTTGATAAGTCGAGATACATCATCGTGCTGGACCATCAGCCGGCTGACTATGCTGCGGAAAAAGAAGCGGGCTGTGATCTGGTGCTGTGCGGACATACACATGGCGGGCAGATGATCCCGATCGGTCCGCTGTTTCAAGTGATCGGCTCGTACGATGATCTTTATGGCAGAACGGACAAAGGCGATACGACGTTTATCGTCACTTCCGGCATCGGCGGTATCGCGGTCCCGTTTAAGACGGGAACGATCTCCGAGTACTGCCTGATCGATATCGCGCCCGATGAAAACGCAGTGGCGGAGAGAGCCCGTAAGATATCGGAACAGACGACGGAGACTACCGAGGCGGAAACGACCACCGAATCGACCACGGAAGCGACTTCGGAAACCACGCCGGAGGCAACGCTCGACCCGAATATCGATCGGACGTGTTATCCGTATGAAGAACCGGAGCTCCCTGAATTAACAGAGCAGCAGAAGCAGATCTACGACGATCTTTGCGAGAAGATAGGAAATTTCGAACCGTATTTTTATGATCGGAAAGAACTCGGATACGACTACATGGATGATCTTCTGTATGTCACGAGTCTGGTCGAGCAGAGACATCTCGAGTTCACGAACTACTTCGAGATAAGAGAGGTCCTTGACGATCAGTCTGAACTTACGGGTATGAAGCTGGAATACTGGTGCAGATGGGAAAACGGGGATCCGAGTTATGATATCAACGATGTCAAAGCAGGCATGGAGGCTTTTGATAAGAAAGTGGACGAGATCCTTTCCGGCCTCACGGACGATATGACCGCCTACGAGAAATACTACTATCTGGCATCGCAGATCTCGCTCAATCAGGAATATGACTATACGGGATATGCCTCTGTGCAGGCCGCACCCTGGGCAGGCATCATGGGCGGCCAGTCGATCTGTGCCGGATATTCCGCGTCCATGGAGTATCTGTGCAAAAAGGCCGGCCTCTACTGCAAAACGGTATCCGGGATCGTCCGTAATGAGGGACACGCATGGAATCTTATCAAGCTTCCGGAAGGAACATACTACGTCGATGTCACCTGGGCAGATGGCACCGGCGAAGTGGGATCGTACGGCTGGCGCCGGTATTTCGCGCTGACGCAGGAGCAGATCCTGATCGACCACGAGATCGCGGATGATACGGTGGCTACCGGACAGATAGAATTCGTGACGATCGAAGACTCTTGACAATATTGGTTTATCCGAGTAAACTACAGGCAAATGGTTTATCCAGATAAACCATTTCGCGCGAAAGAATAACGGATCGTGGATACTTTGTTTCAGCTGAACCGCGATCAGGAACAAGGAGAATACCATGCAGGATATGGAACTTGGCGCCGTTCAGATGCGCTTCGCAGATATTGTCTGGGAACATGAACCAATCGCATCCGGCGATCTTGTGAAGATATGTGAGAAGGAACTTTCCTGGAAGAAGCCGACGACCTATACCGTCTTAAGAAAACTCTGCGAGAAGGGACTTCTTCAGAATCAGGACGGCATCGTGACCTCGCGGATCCCGAAAGAGGAATTCTATTCCGCGCGATCGGAGCAGATCGTGGAGGACTCGTATCAGGGTTCACTGCCTGCGTTTGTGGCATCGTTTATCTCAAGGAAAAGACTGACTGCGGAAGAAGCTGAAGAGATCCAGAAGATGATCGATGCTTTTAAGAAAGGATAATACACATGAATATATTGTTTATCCGTTTGCTGAATCTAAGCATTGCAGCCACGTGGATCATACTCGCGGTGATTCTGATCCGTGCTTTTTCGAAAAAAGCACCGAAATGGTTTCCGTGTATTCTATGGGCTTTGGTCGGTATACGACTTATCTGCCCGGTTATGATCCAGAGTCCTTTCAGTCTGGTCCCGCGTGAAGAAGTAATTCCGGTAAATATCACTGCGGAAAAAGAGCCTGAAGCCGATACCGAAATGCCGGACATCGCTTACATAGCGGATTCGGAGTTTGGAAACGTGAATCATGAGAATACTGTCGTTTCTTCCGGAAATATTGTCAGAGAAGCAGCTCCGCAAACGATCCTTCCGGAATCAAACACGAAGACCGTTTCATCGGAAAGCAGAGGAATTACTCTGAAACAGATCATCACGATCGCTTCTTATGTTTGGGTCGGAGGCCTGGCTCTGATGCTGGGATATGCGCTTTTCAGTTATATCCGATTGAAGAGAAGTCTGACTGCGTGCATCCGTGTTAAAGATGGAGTGCTGGCATGTGATGAGGTGAAATCTCCTTTTATTCTCGGTGTCTTCCGACCGAAGATCTATGTGCCTTCGTCTATCAGAGAAGATTCTCTGAAGCATGTTCTTGCCCACGAGGAATCTCACATAAAGAGACATGACCACTGGTGGAAGCCGCTGGGATATCTGATCCTTTCCGTGTACTGGTTCCACCCCCTCTGCTGGGTCGCGTATGTGCTTCTTTGCCGTGATATCGAGATGGCCTGCGATGAGAAGGTCATCCGTATGATGAAGAAGGAAGAAGCCGCATCTTACTCGCAGACACTTCTCGATCTGAGCACGCGGAAGACGGCGATTGCCGCCTGTCCGATCGCCTTTGGTGAAGTGGGAGTGAAGCAGCGTGTGAAAAATGTACTCAACTATAAAAAGCCGGGCTTCTGGGTCATTGTCGGAGTGATCGTCGTCAGTATAGCGGTATCGGTGCTTTTCCTGACGAAGCCGGTGAAGAAGACGGATGCAGGTAAGGATGTAACAGAGGCAAGTGAGGAAGAATCAGAGGAAGATCCTCTGGATTCTCAGACAACGACACCTTCCATTTCCGATGAAAGCGATCCGTCAGATCCGTCTATTACGGAGGATAATTCTTCGGCGGATGAAACTGAAACAGCGGCTCCGCAGAAAGTATCAAAGGCGCTTCCGGGGTCCCGCGTGGCTTTCGTACCGGATTGTAATTATGTGTCAGTAAAGGCAATGGAAGAAGATGCCGTAAATGCCGATCAGTTGGCTCTTTCCCACAAGCGCAGTATGCCGATGTATCGCTTTGATACGAGAGAAGAGCTTGATGCTTTTGTTCAGAAACATTCCCAGGCAGGAAATCTGGATAAGGGAGGTTACGGATACCCTTCCTTTACGGAGCTGACATCCGAAAGTGCCGGGTATGACAGTAAGTTTTTCGAGAAAAACTCGATCCTGGCGGTATATAGGTTTATCGATAATCCGGACTATGAAGAGTATCTTTCGGGACAGACGATAGATGATCAAGGCGTTTATCAGCTCTCGGTCAGCCTGAAAGCATCGTGGCCGTTCGATGAAAGCAAGTATATTCAGGCAGCGCATATCCTTCTCTATGATGTCTCGGATGAAGAACTCGCGAAAGCTTCTTCCCTCGATGCGGTCGCATGCTGGGATGACAACTACTATGCATATGTCATGATGCGTAACGCGAGGTTTGACATGGATCAGGAAATGCCTGAAGGAGAGACGATCCGTCTATATGATTTCGCTGAAATGGCCGGATTCGGCTATGAGCAGAAAAGCGACCTCCGATTCAACAGCATCAGCAACATTATGGAGAATCTTTGCAATGTTAATGAGAGCTGGTATATCCCGTGCAGACAAAAGATGTGGGATGAGTTCTATTTGATGTATCCGACGGAGGATAACTATCGTTTGTATCTGTTTTTCAATTATTCCACCAATGGATGCACCTCACCACTCGGATATGGACTGGTCGTCGGAAAGGTGCATACGTCCTCTGATTTTGCGGGCCTGAAAAAGGGAGATTCGATCGATGATGTAATTAAGATCGATGATGTGGCTTCTCTCTACAAGGAGTATTTCCTGAAACAGGTCAACTACAATACGGACAGGGCGAAAGCTGAGGAAGATGATGGAAACAGCATCTGCTCTCTGCATTATCTGGATGACGGTCTTGCGAAGATCGAATACACCATGGAAGAAGAAGGAAAGCTCATTATCAAGGATATAGAGTTTTATCAGAATTACGTCATGGAGGATCAGGACGGCAATGAAGTGGATTATCAGATCTTTGATATTGATCTGCCGAAATAAAACAGCGTGAATCTACTATCTCGAACGGTCCTTCAGCAAGAGAACTGAAAATGCTTTTTGAAAAAGTGTCGCCCGCCGGGCGACCTTTTTTATGTTCAAAACCTGTTTAATGGACTTGTAAGAAAGAGATGCGGCCGCGCAAAAAAGAAAGAGAAAGCGGCGGCCGATGACGCAAAAATGCGACACAGGTTCAGGAGGAAAAGGACATGAAAAAGGAAATCAGAAACAACATGGAAAAGAAAAGCGAAAAACTTGAAAGCGCAAAGAACAATCTCACCGAGATCGTTTTTATCCTCGACAGATCCGGATCGATGAGTGGTCTGGAGAGCGACACGATCGGGGGATTTAACTCCATGATCGATAAGCAGAAAAAAGAAGACGGCGAATGCTACGTGACCACAGTGCTTTTCGATTCGGTCGTTGAGACACTGCATGACAGAGTGAAGCTGTCCGAGATCTCCAAGATGACGGATAAGGAGTATTTCGTCCGCGGCAGTACCGCACTTCTCGATGCGATCGGAACGACCATTAAGCACATCAGCAATATCCATAAGTATGCAAGGGAAGAGGATGTGCCGGCCAATACGATCTTCGTGATCACGACGGACGGTATGGAGAACAGCAGCCGCGAGTATTCTTCCGACAAGGTCAAGAAGATGATCGAGAAGAAAAAAGGGCAAGGGCTGGGAGTTCATCTTTCTCGGTGCGAACATCGATGCGGTCGAGACGGCGAAATCTTTTGGTATCGCGAAGGAAAATGCGGTGAACTATCACTGCGATGCCAAGGGCACGGCGATCAACTTCGCATGTGTCGGAAAAGCCGTCAGCAGCGTGCGGGCCAAGGGCAAGATGGGCTGTGCCTGGCGCGAAGAGATCGACGAGGATTTCGCTTCCCGCTGACAGGAAAAAGGTGCGGGGGCGGATGCTTAAGCCGCGGGGAAAGGTTCTTTTAAAGAAGAAAAAACTTTTCCCCCCGCATAAGTGACAACGAAGTAATTTTTTGTTGAGTATCTCTCCATATAATGAAATCAGAGGTTCATCTGAAATCATTATGTGGGGAGCATTCTATGAAGAAAAATCTGCGAGGTTTTGTGGCGCTCTTTGTGTGCGCCGGCATTGTATTGTCATCAACAGCATGTGGAAAAAAGAAAGCGGGAAAAACCGCGAAAGTAGTATCGGAGAGCGATACGTACTATCGCGCGGAAAATACCGATCTGCCACTTCCGAAGTCAGAAGCGGGTCTTGAAGTAAAGACGGCGATCATCGGGAACTGCTATTGTTTAAAATCTGTGGTCGTGGCGGATTATGAGATCGAGTATCAGATGCCGAAGGATCTTGTCGACAGATATCAGAGTTACATGATGAACCCGATGTCTCTTTCTGATGAGGAAGCCGAGAAACTTCAGGAAGAGGCCGCTGCTTATGGCAAGTCAGGTCTGATCATCTATAATCTCGATGGAAGTACGAGATGCCAGATCCCGAGTAATTATCAGGATTTCGAAGCTGTAGCGAAAGTCCTGGAAACAGAAGACGGACGCTTGCTGGCACTTGTGGAAAAGTACGGACAGGCACCGGATTGGGAACTAAAGTATACCCTCGCAGAGATCAATTCCGATGGTTCTAAAAAAGAACTTTTTGACTTTGAAAACAGTAACGAGATGTTCCACGATATCGCTCCGTTGGAGAATGGCGGATATATCTGCACCGGTTATCAGCAGATCGTTGTTTTTGACAAAAACGGCAAAAAAGTCGCAAGTGACGCAAATAAGATCGACAATGCGGTTCTTCAGAACCTTTTCTGTCAGGATGGGCAATATTATGGTCTGTTCCAGGATATGAGTTCCCTTGAATCCAATGCCGCTTTCCTTAAAAAGTTTGATCTTCAGTCGGGAAAGATTACAGGGGACCCGATCAATATAGGAGACACGAATCTGAAACAGGGAAATGACGGTGTGTATTATCTCGAAGGCAACGATGTGGAAAAGATCGATATCACGACCTGCCAGACGCAGAAAGTGCTTTTCTCGTGGAATAATGTGGATCTGAATAAAAAAACGATCGAATCCATTTACATCAAGTCCGAGGAAGAGATCTATATCGTCCAGACCAGAATGCTCGCGGGGGATCCATATTTCTTCGAGTTCAAGGATCCGAAGATCAACCTGGTCAAACTTACAAAAGAAGAAAAGAATCCGCATGCGGGAAAGAGAATTATCGAGATCGCTTCCTCGCAGAACTATGCCATGATCCCGGATGTCCTTCTGGACCGTATCGTCGAATATAACCTGGATCCGGAAAAAAAGACGAGGATTGAGATCGTCGACTACAGCACGATGTCGACGCCTTTTCCTCCGGCCGGAACGGACAAGGATACCCTTATTTCGCAGACGGTAGATAAAGTCTATCTGGATATGCAAAACGGCGTCGGACCGGACATCCTTCTAAACTTCGGTGAATTCAGCCAGTTCGATAACGAGAGGCTCCTCCTCGATCTCAACACCATGATCGACGGGGAGAACGGACTTAAGCGCGATGAGTATTTCGACAACGTTTTCCGCGCCTGTGAAAAGGATGGTCATCTTTATCAGATGCCGATCAATTTTATCGCTTCCGGAATGGTTTCTGATAAGAAGTATACCCAGGGAAAAACTTCCTGGAGCTATGACGATCTGCTTTCTGTGATCGCTTCGCTTCCGGAAAATGTATCCATGATCCCGGAAACAAACTGGGCCGATGTCCTTCAGGAACTTCTCTATTCTAACGGAAGATCTTTTATCGACTACGAGAAAAGAACCGTCCGCTTTGACGATCCCGAGTTCCTGAAGATCCTGGAAATCACGAAAAAGACCGGATCCCTTCGTAGCAGCGACGAGATCCTCGAGAGTAATATGGCGAATTATTATTCGGGAACGGATATCGGTATAGATCGTCTCAAACAGGGCATGACGGCTTCGTCGATCAGCCGGCTGATCCATATTCTTGAATTTGCCCAGTACGATGCATCATGCTCCGGCGGAGTCGATTATATCGGCACGCCCGGAAACGAAGTCGGAGGTCTTTCTGCCGAATATAATCTGAGTATCGGCATCTCGAAAAGTTCCTCGTATCAGAAAGAAGCATGGGACTTCATCAGATACCTTCTCGATACGGACGCACAGGTGGAATGCGAGCACCTTCTGGACGGATTCCCGGTAAGAAGAGAAGCCTGTAAGAAGGTCCTTGAAGAGCAGGTGGGAAGATATGAAAAAGCAAAGGCAAATCCGACCGTCGGATATGCGCAGGAACTCCTTGAGAGCTATCCGGTGCTCAATGGTGAAACGGTTGAACGCGCGATGGCCATGCTGGAAAATATCCACACGGTGAAATCTTTTGACAAGACGGTATTCCTTCTGATAAAAGAAGAAGCAGAGGGATACGTAAGAGGCGACCGTTCCGCGGAAGACGTGGCGAAGAATATCCAGAACAGAACAGCCACGGTCGTGAAAGAGCGCTAATGCGAAGAAATATAAAACATGACGGTCGGTTCTGGAGGGGCTGACCGCACGGCGGCTGCTTTCCGAGAGCAGTCAGTTAAGGGGTGTCGTATGAAAAAGAGAAAAGAAGCGGCGTGGATCAGCGCTTTTCTGGCGGTATCGATGATCTTTTCGAGCGCGTGCGGGAAGAAGAAAAAGGATAGTGACGCTTCCGGATCGTCTGAGCTTGCTACCCGTGTGACGATGGATGCGGACAACCCGAACAATAACGTGGACTACTCCGTTGATGTTGTCCATCCGGACGATCCATACTACGAGGTGGAGAAGAATGAACTGATCGTTCCCACGGATCCTTCGAGAAAAGTGGAACAGAATTTTGCGGGTGGATCTCCCGTCTTTGTCGGGGAATATATTGCCAAGGAATATAGCCGCAAGTATGTGTTTCCGCAGGATGTGCAGGCCGAATTATCTAAGCTCAAACTCCCGGATGATTACAATGAATATGCAAGGCTTGCCTCGGACTATTATGAGAACGGTCTGGCTATCTTTAATGCATCCGGGGAGTATCAGTTTACGCTTTTGGTGGACAGTCTTGACTCCAACCCCGGCATGGCGTTTGAGACCAGAGACGGGAAGATCGGCATGCTCGAGCATACATTGAACAATAGTGGTTTTACGGCAGACATCCTTATGTTTAATGAAAAGGGCGAAATGATCAGCAAAGAACCTCTGAGCTATACAGAAAGATCGCTGTCTTCCTGGAACGGGAAATCAACGATCCTTCCTTCCGGGAATATCCTTCTTACCAATATGGGCGTGGTCCTCCTTGTGGATGGAAACGGAAAAGAACTCTGGTGCCTGTCTCCGGACGATCGATCTTCCATTCAAGACGGTTCCGTCCGCAACGCTTTTGTCATAGATGGGAAAATCTATCTCTTCTATGTTAACGACTTGACTTATCCTGTGAAGCGTCGCATCCGACAGATCGATGAATCGACCGGAAAACCGATCGGCGATATGCTCGAAATCTCGGCGAAAGTGCCGGAAAAGATATTCCAGGGAGATGGTGCTGTCTTCGCCGTCGGAGCGAATGGCATCGTCAAGGTCGACCTTTTGACCGGCGATATGGAAGCCGTCATCAACTGGAATGAAACGGATATCAACTGGTATAACCTGAAGACAGATACCTGCCAGATGATCTCAGAAGGGGAGCTTTGTTTTCTGGAGTACACCTACGACATAGACACGAGCGAAGAAGAGGTATTTGTAACGCACTTTGCACGGACGGCGACTAATCCTCATGCAGGGAAAACGCTTCTTCATTTAAGTGCCTATGGACTATACGAATCGAGTCTCATCGATCTTCTGATCGAATACAACAAGCGTCCGGACGGTAAAGCCCGAGTCATGACATATGACACCAGTGACGATGTTGATGCCGCTATACCCGGGAATGCGGCAAATGCGGATATGGCATATAAAGTATTCCTGGAAATGAAGTCCGAAAAAGGACCGGATCTTCTTATGAACTTTACGGATTTCGGTGAGTTTGAAAACAAAGAGGTGCTCTGTGATCTCAATCCTTATATAGACGGAAACGCCGGTATTGACAGAAGCAAGTACTTTGACAATATCTTCCGCGCGTTTGAGACGGACGGCAAACTTTACCAGATGCCGATCGTTGTTCAGGGCCTTGGACTCATGGGCAATGCCGACATTTGCGGGGACCGTTACGGATGGACCTACTCGGAGTTCCATACTATGTGCAGGCAGCTTCCGGAGGGGTCAACGGCGTTCTTTGACAAAACGGCCGAGGATTTTATGGTGGAGATGTTAAGCAGTGATATCTCCTACTATGTGAACTATGCCGACTGTAAAGCAAAATTCAATTCGCAGGAATTCAAAGATCTTCTTGAGACCGCCAGACTCTGTGAAGTTTCGAGGAGCCGCCAGTCTTTCGGAGACGACTATGAATCGGATCCGGTGCTGGATGGACTGGCTGCGAAAAGCTGGGCGGTGGTTTCCTATCTCCTCGATGGTGCGGATAACGTGGCAAGGTACAAGAGAGTGAATTCCGGCAGGGTTTCTTATATGGGATTCCCTTCGGTCTCCGGATCGGGATTCGGGGCAATGGCCACTATGTCGATCGGTATATCCGCCTTCTCGAAACACCAGAATGAAGCCTGGGATTTTGTTGCTTATCTTCTGGAGAAGGAATCTCTCGTGAAACTGGGCAGCAAGTATGGTATTCCTGTCAGCCGGGCTGCGCTGGATGAAAAAATACAGACACAGATCGAGGCGATTGAGAAACAGAATCAGGATACACCGGACGATCCGGCCTACGGTGTGAAATATTCGATCGAAGACTCTGACGTCAGAAAGTATATCGGCATGGTCGAGCATATCAACAGAAAGATCGCGAATTATCCTGCGATCATAAATGTAGTCAAAGAAGAAGCGGCGGCATACTTTGCGGGACAAAAATCCGTGGATGATGTGGCCACGCTGATCCAGAACCGAGTGGAACTGATCTTGAAGGAAAGCCAGTAATCGATAGTTTTTTCTTTTCGCTCACATTCCTTTTCGATTATCGGCTTTCCTGCGCGTTTTCGTAGGCGTTTGGACGCCTTCATGCTATAATAGACCTACTGTAAAAAAGGAAGGTATTTCGCATGGGTGAGGAAACAAAGACCACCGGATTTAAGAAAGTCGGTATTGTGGGTCTTGGCCTGATCGGCGGGTCGCTGGCAAAGGCGATTCGCGGAAGAACAGATGTCGGGGAGATCGTCGCGATCGATACGGACATGAAGGCCGGGGAACTGGCCGCTTCGGAAAGCGTTATCGCGGACTTTTCCACGGACGATCTGAGTATCCTGAACGGCTGCGATCTCGTTATCCTCTGCGCGCCCATCGATGCCATCAAGAAGATGCAGCCGGAACTTAGAAAACTCGATATCGGCCTGATCACCGATGTCGGTTCGGTAAAAGGTCCGGTCATGGAAGCGATCACTCTCCCGAATTTTGTCGGCGGCCACCCGATGGCCGGATCCGAACGTCACGGCTATGCCTGCGGAAGCGGTTCCCTTTTTGAGAATGCACTGTATGTGATCTGTGTTCCGGATTCTTCGGAAGTATCTGCGAAGAAACTGGACCAGTTCGAAGAGCTGATTCGCGCGATCGGTGCGATCCCGATGCGCATGACCGCGGAAGAACACGATAAGAGAGTGGCGGCTGTCTCCCATCTTCCGCATATCGTCGCCAGCAGTCTTTCGCTGCTTCTGGCCAATCTCGACGACGGCGCGATCTCCCGTATGGCGGCCGGCGGTTTTAGAGATATCACGCGTATCGCCTCCTCTGACCCGAAGCTCTGGGCGGGGATCACGGAGAATTCGAGAAAGGCACTTCTGCCTGTTCTTGAAGAATATATCGAACTTCTTTCGAAGTGGAGAGACTCCCTTCAGGAGAACGACAAAGCTGCTCTGGAGAAGCTTTTCATGCAGGGCGCATGCTACAGAGATCACCTCGATACGAACCTTAGAGGTGCGCTGGAAGCTTCTTCCATGCTGACCGTCTATGTCGACGATAAGCCGGGTGAGCTGGCCCGTATCACGGCCATCCTCGGAAAAGGAAATATCAACATCCGAAACATCAATATCCGCAACTTCAGGACTTACGACGGAGGTCAGGTGAGCCTCCTGCTCGGTACGGCGAAGGAAGCGGTCGAGGCCTATGCGCTTCTTAAGGAGGCCGGCTATGAGTGCGATTAAAGCAGGTCTCATCGGATCTCCTCTGGGGCATTCGATGTCACCTTATATCCATGAACGCATCATGGAGGCATCCGGCATCTCCGGAACTTATGAACTTTACGAGATCTCTCCGGAGGAGCTCCCGAAATATGCCCCGATCCTCATGAAGGAACTGACGGGCTTTAATGTCACGATCCCGCATAAGGTCAGTATTCTCCCGTTTCTCGATGAGACTGCGCCGATGGTAAAAGAATACGGCGCCGCCAATACTGTCTGCGGCAAAATTGGATATAACACCGACGTGGACGGATTTTTGTCCTGCAATATCCCGATGAACGGGAAGAAAGTCCTTCTTCTCGGCGCGGGGGGAGTGGCCCGCATGATGGCCATCGAAGCCTTAAAGGCCGGAGCGGACCTTCAGATCTGGGCCAGGTCTTCGGAAAAAGCGCAGGCGCTCGTAAACGAGTGCAAGAGCAAGGGATACGACAAAGTCGCCGTGGCCGCGGAAGCTCCGGAGGACGGATCTTTTGACACGGTATTAAACGGAACGCCCTGCGGCATGTGGCCGAATGTCCACGATACCGCGCCGCACCTTTCGGCATTAAAGAAAGACGGCACGTTCTTCGATACGATCTATAACCCGTGCCCGACCAAATCCTGCATGCAGGTCCGGGCGAACGGCGGCACCGCGGTATCGGGCTTAAAGATGCTCCTGAACCAGGCGATCGCCGCGGAAAAGATCTGGGCACCGGAGGGGCATTTTGACGAAGAAAGACTTTCCGAGATCCTGCCGGATGTAAGGAAGAAGCTTTGGGAAAAGAACCCGATCAAGGTCGTGTTTACCGGCTTTATGGGCGCGGGCAAGACCAGCATCGGAAGAAAACTTTCGGAAGAGCTGAAGATCCCGTTTCTGGATCTCGACGAGCGCATCGAAACGATCGCGGGATGCCCGATCCGGGAGATCTTCGAAAAAGACGGCGAAGAGACGTTCCGGAGGATGGAACATGACGTGCTGAAGGTCGTGCTGGAAAACTCCGGATCCGAGGTCATCTCCTTAGGCGGAGGCGTCCTGACGAATGAAGAAAACAGAAAACTTATCTCCGAGAGCAAGGCGCTGGTGATCTATCTTCAAGCCGACGCCGACACGATCTGGGAGAGAGTGAAGGCCGATACCGCAAGGCCGCTCCTTCAGGCGGCGGATAAGGATACCGCCTACCGGAATATGTGCGAGCGCTTAAAGTCCCGCGAGGAGTCCTATCTGGCCGGGGCGGACGTGGTCGTTTCCGCGGTGGGCGATAAAGAAGTCGTGTTCGACAGGGTGAAGAAACTCCTCCTGCCGTGATACAATAGAAGAGGCCGGCCGGGATATCGTGGCCGGACACGCGGACCCGTTCTTTTCAGGCGGGCTCGTGAAATAAAAAGTTCAATGAAGAGAGGTAACAAATATGCCGGAAATTATGGCCAATACCAATCATGGAAAATATCCGATCCTGATCAGAACAGGTGCTCTTGCGCAGCTCGGTGATGTTGCGGGCAAGACAGTTCGAAGCAGAAAAGCATTCATCGTCACGGACGATATCGTGGAGGGTCTGTATTTCGCAGCAGCGAAAAAGTCCCTTACGGCTTCCGGTTTCGAGGTCGCTTCCTATGTGATCCCGAATGGGGAATCCAGCAAGTGCGAGACGAAACTCTTTGAGATCTATGGTGCAATGCATGATTTCGGCATGTCGAGATCTGACCTGGTCATCGCACTCGGCGGCGGAGTCGTCGGCGATCTTGCCGGATTTGCTGCAGCTACCTATATGCGCGGCTGTAATCTCATCCAGGTACCGACCACGCTTCTGGCGCAGGTCGACTCCAGTATCGGCGGAAAGACCGGCATCGATATGCCGTTCGGCAAAAACCTGGTCGGAGCTTTCTACCAGCCGAAAGCCGTCGTCATCGATCCGGGCCTTCTGAAATCCCTGTCGAGAACGAGAATGGCAGAGGGCATGGCCGAGGTCATCAAGTACGGATGCATCCGCGACGCGATGCTTTTCGAGGCGATCGAAAAGGGTCAGGCGGACATGGAGTGGATGATCGAGCGCTGCGTGAAGATCAAGACCACCGTCGTTCAGAACGATGAATACGATACCGGAGAGAGAATGCTCCTCAATTTCGGACACACCTGGGGTCACGCGATCGAGAAGGTATCCGGCTACACCAGATATACGCACGGCGAGGCGGTTGCGATCGGTATGGTCAAGGCCTGCGAGCTCGGCGTAAAACTCGGCGAAACACCGGAGGGCATCAAGGAGCGTATCATCGCTGTCCTCGAGAAGTGGCACCTGCCGACTTCGACGGATCTTCCGATAGAGGAACTCTATCAGACGATGCTTTCAGATAAGAAGAAACTCAACGGCAAGATCTACTATGTCATGATCAACGCGATCGGCGACAGCAAGACACGCCCGCTTTCAGAGCAGGAACTTCACGACCTTCTCTGAGAAAAAAGGAGATACATTGGAAAAAGAACTGGAAAAGATTCATCTTTCGGCGCTTTACGCAACCGGAAAGCTTGGCGTTGTCCCGGGAAAACTGACGGGCGATGTCCTGGTTCCGCAATCGAAAAGTGCCGCTCACCGCGCGCTCATCATGGCCTTTTTGAGCGGAGATATTTCGAAAGCGAAGATCGACGAGAAGAATATCTCGGACGATATCACAGCGACGAAAACGGCGCTCCTTCAGATCGGAGAAGCCCTGAGAAACGGCACCGCGACCGAGGAATCCCCCCTTCAGATCGACTGCAAGGAATCGGGCTCGACGCTTCGTTTCCTGATCCCGCTTCTGGCGGTCCTCGGCGTTCCCACAAGACTTACCGGCTCCGGCCGCCTTCCGAAAAGACCCATCCGCGAATATGAGGATGTCTTCTCGGGTTCCGGCGCCCGGATGCTTTACGAGGATATGACCGGTCTTTCACTGCCGCTCCTCATCAAGGGCAAAATGCGCGCCGGCGATTATTCACTTCCCGGAAATGTCAGTTCCCAGTACATCTCGGGGCTCCTGATGGCGCTTTCTGCCGCGGACGGCCCTTCGCGCATTACGATCACGACAGAACTCGAATCACGACCGTACGTCGACATGACACGTGAAGTCATGCGGGAGTTCGGCGTCGATGTAGTGGAAGAAAAAAACGGCTACTATCTGAGCGGATGGGAAAAGCCCGCGCGCACGGAGGATTTTGAAGTCGAAGCGGACTACTCGCAGGCGGCTTTCTGGCTCGTAGCCAATTACCTGGGTTCATCCATCGTACTTAAAAACCTTCCGAAAAAGACCGCGCAGGGTGACCGTGCGATCGAGACGCTCCTTTCCGGCCTTATGCAGGCAGGATCGGAAGGGAAAGACTTCGAAATGGATGCCAGAGATGTCCCGGACCTCGTACCGGTCTTCTCCATCGCCGCTGCGGCAACGAATATAAGGACCAGGATCGTCCACGCCGAGAGGCTCCGTATCAAGGAGTCGGACCGTATCGCCTCGACATCGGCGATGCTGACGGCGCTCGGTGTAATAAACGAGATCACGGAAGACGGCCTTCTGATCGAGGGAAAAGGACCCTCGGAGGATGGAAAATACTTCGAAGGCGCTACCATCGACAGCTGTAAGGACCACCGTCTGGTCATGGCAGCTTCTGTTGCTGCGACGGTCGCAAAAGATACAGTTTGGATCAAGGATCCGGGTGCGGTAGAGAAGTCCTACCCGGCGTTCTTTGAGGATTATATGGATTTGGGAGGAACGATCTATGGGATCAACGTGGGGTAACCGCATCAGGATAAGTGTATTTGGAGAGTCGCACGGACCGGCGATCGGCGTCGTCATTGACGGACTTCCGGCAGGGGTTCCGATCGACGAATCCAGGATCGTGAAGGAGATGCAGAGAAGAGCTCCGGGCGGATCCCAGGCAGGCTCGACAACGCGTTCGGAACCTGACCTTCCGACCGTTCTTTCCGGCGTCTATAACGGCAAGACCACAGGCACGCCTCTTGCTATGGAGATCCTTAACACGAATACCCATTCTTCCGACTACGACGGATTTACCGTCACGCCGAGACCGGGCCATGCGGACTACACCGCACGTCTCCGCTATAAAATGAATAACGACCCCAGAGGCGGCGGACACTTCTCCGGAAGACTGACGGCTCCGATCCTTTTTGCAGGAGCGATCGCCAAGCAGGTCTTAAAGGCCAAGTGCGGCGCGGAAGTCTATGGCCACATCATCCGTATCGGCAAGGTAGCGGCACCGAGCTGGGAAGAAGAAGAGATGCCGGTGATCCCGACGGAAGGATCTTTTCCACAGGAAAACGCTTCGACCGCTGGCCGGATGACCGCGGAGATCGAGGCGGCAAAGTTGGAGAATGACTCTGTCGGTGGTATAGTAGAGGTGATGGCGACGGGATTCCCGGGCGGTATCGGATCGCCTATGTGGGATACAGTTGAGAGCAGTTTCGCCCAGCTCATGTTCGGAGTTCCGGCAGTCAAAGGAGTTTCCTTCGGCAGCGGCTTTGAAGTGGCAGGCAGAAGAGGCTCCCAGAACAACGACCATCTGATGTTTAAAGAAGGCAAACTCCGCATGACCACGAACCACGGCGGCGGATTTGAAGGCGGCATCAGCAACGGCATGCCGGTCCTGGCGCAGGTCGCATTTAAGCCGACGCCCTCCATCGGAATGGAGCAGGAAACGGTCGACCTCGAGGCCAAGGAGAATACGACGATACAGATCAAGGGACGCCACGATGCGTGCATCGTACCGAGAGCGCTTCCTGTCGCAGAAGGATGTCTGGCTCTGGCCCTTCTGGACGCGTATATGGGAAAAGGAGAATGAGCATGAAGACGATTCTCATCATGAACGGACCGAATCTCTCGATGCTGGGGAAGCGTGATCCGAAACATTACGGGTCCGGCACGCTTGCGGATCTGGAGAATGCCTGCATTAACAAAGGCATCGAGCTGGGCGTGAAAGTCCGGTGTTTCCAGTCGGAATCCGAGTCGGCGATCATTCGGAAACTTCATACCTCTATGGGTGTGATCGACGGCATCGTTTTAAACGCCGGCGCATATACCCATTACAGCATCGCGATCCGTGATGCGATCGAACTTATCAAGATCCCGGTCATCGAGGTCCATCTCTCCGATATCCATAACCGCGAAGATTTCCGGAACACGTCCGTCATCGAAGCGGTCTGCGCCGAGCAGGTCTGCGGCTTGGGCGTGAAGGGATATCTCGTGGCGATGGAAAAACTCGTCGAGAAATATATTCCTTCGGACGATGGAAAAGATCCGTCCGACGATACGGATCCGCTCGCGGAAGAAAGAGCAGCCATCAACGAGATCAATAAAGAAATGATCGTTCTTTTCGAAAGAAGAATGAAGCATGTGGACCGGATCGCCGGTATCAAGGCGAAGTACGGGATGCCGACGCAGGTGCCTTCCCGTGAAGCCGAGATCCTCGAGAAGGTCGGACAGTCAGTGGAGAGTCAGTATAGTGAAGCGGCAAAGGCCTTTATGCAGGAGATCCTGCGCCTTTCCCGCGACAGACAGCAGGAAGTCAACCAGGGGAAGTGAGACAAAATGGGGAAGACGAGGTTGGGAAAACTGGCGAGCATTTTTTTGGCACTAATCTTAGTGCTGTGCCCGCTAGCGCACCTTCGTGCGATAGATGGTGTTTCGGTAAAAGTCGAATCACAGGGTGGTATTTCTTACAGATTAATTGTTACCAATTCTTCCGACCGAACAATGACTGGTTGGTCCATATCAATAACGATTCCTGATGGAGCAACATATCAGGGCAGTTGGAACTGCAAAGAAACAGTATCAGATTCCTCAGTTCGTCTGGATAGCCAATCTGATTGGCAGTGTCCCAAACCAGGAGAATCTGCTGACGTCGCCGGTTTCAATATGTCCGGTGATTTCAAACTTAGCGATATAAAAGCGTCTATCTATCCGAAATTTTCTACGACACCTACACCAGGGCCGACTGCAACGCCAACTCCTGTTCCAACTCCAACTAAAGAGCCGACTAAGGAACCTACAAAAGAGCCTACGAAGACTCCCTCCAAGGCACCTACCAAAGAACCTACGAAGGCTCCGACAAAAGAACCTTCGAAGGCTCCTACTACTCCACCGACCAAAGCTCCGACGACTCCGCCGACACAGGGACCTACGCAGACAGTAACTCCGGTCGCACCGACGGCGACAGAAGCAACTGCGGTACCGACAGCAGAACCGACACCTTCCGGTGCAGGCCCGGTGACCACGGACACGGATCCGTCACAGACCACGACAACAAAACCGACAGAGACGAAGCCTGATCCGAAGGGTGGTTCCGGAAAACCGGCAGCCGGCGATGACTGGCTGACCACGGACGGCAATAAGATCGTCGATAAGAACGGCACGCAGGTATGGCTTACCGGCGTCAACTGGTTCGGCTATAACACCGGCACGAATATTTTCGACGGATGCTGGAGCTGTAATATGGACGCGGCCTTAAAGGCCATCGCCGATCACGGTTTCAATCTCCTTCGTATCCCGATCTCGGCCGAGCTGATCAACAACTGGAAAGACGGTGTTTATCCGCAGGCGAATTTCAACCAGGCGACCAATGCCGAGCTGGTCGGCATGAACAGCCAGGAGATCTTCGACTATGCGCTGCGCCTCTGTAAGAAGTACGGCATCAAGGTCATGATCGATATCCACAGCGCCAATACGGATGCTTCCGGTCACATGACGAACCTGTGGTATACCGATAAGGTATCGCTGCAGGACTACTATTCCGCGCTCGTGTACATCGCCAGCCGCTATAAAAACGACGACACGATCGTGGCTTATGACTTAAAGAACGAACCTCACGGCAAGCCGAATGAGGAGAAGGCGATCTGGAACGATTCCGAACTGGATAACAACTGGCGTCATGTTGCCAAGACCGCCGGCTGGCTGATCCTGAAATATAACCCGAATGCCCTCATCGTGATCGAGGGTATCGAGATCTATCCGAAGGATATTAAGGCGAACGGAGATTTCTCCAGCACCAACGATGCCGACTACTATTTCAACTGGTGGGGCGGCAACCTCCGCGGCGTAAAGGACTATCCGATCGACTTCGGTTCCGAAGAAAAGAACATACAGATCGTCTATTCCCCGCATGACTACGGCCCGACCGTCTATAAGCAGCCGTGGTTTGAAGGATCTTTTACATATGAATCTCTGAAAAAAGACTGCTGGGACGAAAACTGGTTCTACATCTACGAGACCGGCACAGCTCCGATCCTGATCGGTGAGTGGGGCGGTTTCATGAACGATGAAGCCAACCTTGCCTGGATGACGGACCTTCGCCAGCTGATCAGCAACTATCACCTGAACTACACGTTCTGGTGCTTCAATGCCAATTCTTCGGATACCGGCGGACTGGTGAAAGATGATTTTACGACCTGGGACGATGAGAAGTACGAGTTCGTCAAAGAAGTCCTGTGGCAGGAAGACGGCAAGTTCGTCGGCCTCGACCACGAGGTAGCGCTTGGCGCAAACGGCATCTCGCTTTCGGCATATGCCGGTACGATCGTAAATACCGAAAATCCCTCCGCTCCGACAGAGACCACGGCGAGCGAGACGCAGGAAACGTCTGAGCCTTCGGCTTCAACACCTGTGACGCCTGCGGCAGCGGCGGTTGCGACCGCTGCAAAGAAGGGCGTGCCGGTAGGAAAGATCGTCGGTTACGGATTCCTCGCACTGCTCCTGATCCTCATCTGCATCTGCATATATCTTTACATCAAGCGCCCGAAGGACTGGAACCGCCTGATCGACCGTTTCAATCTTCCGGAAAAACTCAAACGTGATATCCCGTGGGAAGTAGCTTCGGAAGCGGCATCCGCGACGAATGTAAGTGCGAATAATGAGTTCGCAGGACGTTTCCGTCCGGTCGCAAGGACCGCAGCGCCTTCAGAAGAAACGAAGACAGCCACAGCTCCGAAAGCGGCATCCGCTGCTTCCAGTCCGTTCAAGCCGGCCCCGTCAGCTCCTGCTTCGCAAAGACCTGCTGCAGCCAGACCGGCAACCGCCAGACCTGCTACACCCGCAACCCCGGCAACTTCGGGAACCCCGGCGGCATCTGACAGTCCCTTCAAGCCGGCACGTCCGGAAAGCCCGTTCAAAGCGGCTCCGATCAAGCGGCCGAATATGCGTCCGGCGGCGCTTTCTCCTGAACAGGAGATGAGCCTTGAAGAGCGTGTGAACCGCCTTGCCGAACAGATGAAGGCAGAGGAAGCCGCACGTCAGTCGGCGATGGCACAGGCAGAAGGCACTACTAGCACACTGGATCAGGCAGGAAAGCCGCAGATGGATGCGGCTCCGGAAGTCCAGTCTGTAGCACCTTCCCGAAGACCTTCCGCTTTCCCGATGGCAAGACCTGCCGCAAGACCATCTGAAGCACCGGCAGCACAGAGTCCTTCGGCCGGACGGCCAATGGCAAGACCAGCAGGCAGACCTGCTGAAACACCGGCGGCCAGACCAGCCGCAAAACCCTCGGATGCGGATATCCCGCCGCTGGCCAGAATGGGCGGCGCAGGCGCATCTTCGGCAGAAGCAGAAAAAGAAGATCTTCCGCCGATCGTTCCGACGTGGGCACATTCCGAACCTGAACCAGCTCGTCCGATCTGGGCGAAGAGTAATAACACGCAAGTGGAGGAATCAAAGCCGGCGACGCATGCACCGATCAAGCGACCGAACCTGAGACCGTCGGCGAAGAAACCGGATGACCCGACCAGTGACGAAAAGTAATAAAGGAACAAAGAAGGGAAGTTATTCCCGCGAAAGAAGGAGACCCCGGATCTTCGGGGGCTCCTATTTCATAATGGGCGTACTTCTGCACCCGTTCCTGATGAAGACCAGCGAGCGTTTTCTGTCACCTATGCAGGAGATATTCCTCTTTCTGATGGCGATCGGGCTGACGCTTCTTATGTTCCTGATCACGAAAAGCCACCTCGTATGCTCGCTCCTTCAGACGGGCGGACTGATCCTTAATGTCGCGGTATTTATCTACGAAAACTTAGAAGACGGATGGGGAGCCCTTATCAAGAATATGGACTATGAGTGGTGGTTTCGGATCATCCTGATGTGGTGCGCCGGCGTCTCCGTCACGATCCTGATCCGGCTCTTTGCGCATAAGAAGTGGAATGCGGCGCATATCCGCAAGACCTTCAGCAGCGGCTTTTTATGCTCAAGTATCGTCTTCTTTATTCTTTATATCCTTCTTCTTCTGGACCTGTTTATCTTCCAGAGGAGTACGGCCGCCGAGCGGATGAGCATGAACCTCATTCCGTTTAAAGGCGCTTTTTCCATCTACTGGCCACGGATCAGAAGCGGGCATTTCCAGAGCGGCGTTTTCGTGCAGTTCTTCGGAAATCTCCTGATCTTCACGCCTCTCGGATTCTATCTGGATCTGTGGTGGAGGAAAAAACCGCATAAGTGGATCCTTTACCTGATCCCGGTCCTTCTGGCCAGCGCAATAGAACTGTGCCAGTACTTTTTCCGCATCGGCCAGTGCGATATCGATGACATGTGGATGAACGTGGTGGGTTTCTTCCTCGGTATTCTGCTTGTAAAGATCCTGGACATGATACGTACGAAGATCACGCAGGGCAAAGAAAAAACGATCTTCAGGTTCTGAAAGACCGTCTCATTTTTCACGATAGAAGAAAGTCAGTTATTCTTCCTTACACCGATCCTCTCTCGAAAAAGAGGATCCAGCTGGTGGGAAGTATTTTAGAAGCCAGGTGAAGTGCTTTCTGTCCCAGACCGAAGACCAGCATCCCTTTCCCTTTTTTCGCGGCCTTGATCGAGGCGGGGATCAGCTTGTCTGTAGTGGTGACAAACTTCGCCTTGATGCCGGTAAATGTGGCATTCGGATCGTTTCTACTGACCTTGATGAAGTCAGTATCCACAGGCCCCGGGCAGACACAGGTGACGGAGATATTCTCTTTTTTCAGCTCTTCCCGAAGTGCTCTCGAAAACGAGATCACATAGGATTTCGAAGCCGCATAGACGGCAAATCCCGGCTGCGGAAGAAAGCCCGCCGATGAGGCGATATTGATGATCGTTCCGGATCTTTTCCCCGGAAGACCGGTCATATAGGGAAGACATGCCCGTGTCACGCAGGAAAGTGCATCGCAGTTTAAAGCGATGGCGTTATGCGTATCGGATGTGGTTTGCTCGGAGAACTTTCCGCTTTTTCCCATACCGGCGCAGTTAATGAGGAGCCGGATAGCGGGCTTTTCAACGGAAAGAAGGTTGGAGAGCGCTTCGATGGATGCGGTATCGGTAAGGTCTAAGGGAAGAACACGGGTACGGGTATTGCCGAGGGATTCTTTTAGCGCGGAAAGTTTATCTTCGCTTCGGGCGATCATCCAGATCTCATCGAACGGGGCACCGAGGACTGCATCTTTTTCATCGAAAAGACGCTTGACGAATTCTTTTCCCATTCCGGAGGAGGCTCCGGTGATCACGGCAATATTCATAGCGCGCTCCTTAGTTGCTCTGAATCTGCTTGAAATACTCCTCGAGAGAATCGCCTATGGAACCGCAGACGACCTTCATCTGTTCCTCATTCTGGAGGATACCGCGGTCGGTCTCATGGGATACGAACCCGAACTCCAGAAGCGTGCCGGTCAGGCCGATCTTGCGGATCACGGCCCAGTTGGCGGTGTAGACCGGCTTTTCCATATTGGACTTTAATGCCGGTGTATCTTTAACGATACCATCATAAAGGATCTGTGCATAGAGCTTGTTGCGATCATTCGGACGTCCGTTATATGCATCGCGGACAGGAGCTCCTGCGGTCTGGTTCTTCGGATTGGATTCATATGTGTTTACGGAATCGTCAGTTACGTAGGTGACCTCGATGCCGTGGTGATCGACCGGCTCGAAGGTCTTCTCGTCGTAGTCGGCATTTAAGTGGATCGACATGAATACGACATCGGTGAGCTTATACTCCATCTCGAAAAGTTCCTTAAGATCATCGCCTACGCCGGTACCGGCCATAAAGCCCATGCCGCCCTTGTCGTAGGAATTATCGTTGACCTTCTTTACATCTTCGAGTTTCTTTCTAAGTTCCTGCTCACGCTCGGCAGAGAAGGGAAGGATGCCTTTTTCCTTTGCAATGTCCATGCAGATCAGATGGATCTCGGCTACGCGGTAGTAAAGGGAATAGTACTCGTCGTCGGTACGGGTGATGAATACGGTCGCACCGCGGCTTTTTAATTCGTCGGAAAGCATATTCGCGATCTTGATGGTGTAGGTAGGTTCCTCATTCTGATCGCTGTTGTAGGGATATGATGTTCCTCTGTCCCATCCACCGTGGCCCGGATCCAGGATGACATAGTATCCGGTAAGATCCTCAGGCAGTGTGGTGGGTTCGGAAGTGGCTTCCGTGGCCTGCGCCTCCGTGCCGATCGTCGTGACGGAAGTCAGCGAACTCAGCGCGGTAGGGCTGGTCTTGGAAGATTTAGATTTAAACAGACCCGAGCGGCAGAGAAGATACACACCGCCACCAAGAACGAACACCATGCAGAAAACGATAATACATTTCGCAAAGAATATTCGACGGGCAATCTCGGCTTTTCTTCGAGAGGGGCGTTTGGTTTGGGAATAGGTTCGGGTTGGATTGGTATTGGTGGAGCCCCTTTGTTGTCTCGAATATTGTTGGTTGTTATTCATAACATTCCTCTCTTTTATGTGCACTTTAAGTATAAGCCATTCTTCTTATTTGTAAATTACTAAACAGACATTTTCGGCCAATGCACAGCGAAGAAATGCACGAAATTCATTCTTTTTCATCAGAATGTCAAGAAACGTTATATCCCCGATTGAATAAAGTACATTTTGATGCCGTCACCGACAGATCTTGCGATATTGTCCACAGTGGAATCCAGCTGGAGCATCGCACGGTCATTATCGTCGGAAAGGAAGGCAGTCTCAAGAAGAACACCGGTCAGTCCATGTTCACGGAGGACCGCGTAGTTATCCGCGAGGACCGGATGAGCGTTGGTCTCAAATTCCGGGATGTTTCCTACGACATTATCGTAAAGGCAGCAGGCGAGAAGATAGTTTGAGTCATTGTCTCTTCCATAATAATCGTCGCGGATCGGGAAGTCCGAACGCTTGAACTCGGAGTTTTCTCTCATCTGACGGTGCTCGCTCTCGATGACAGAGTCATCTGTAACGTAATATGCCTGCGTACCGTGAAGGGTGCGGCTCTCACTGGAGTTTAAGTGGATGGAAAGGAAGATGACGTTATCCAGTTCATACTCCATCTTGAAAAGATCCTCGAGATCTTCACCTACACCGGAGCCGACCATGAGGCCCATGCCGCCGGAGGCTACGGTATCTTCGTTGATATCGATGCTCTGCTGGAGCATATTACGGAGCTCTGCGGCACGGCTGCTGCTGAAGGGGAGTTTGCCCTGCTTCTCAGCGATATCCATGCAGATCAGGTGCACCTGTGCAAGACGGTTATAAAGGGATACCCAGCTGTTGTCTGTGCGGGTGATATAAACGGTTGCACCTCTTGAAGCAAGTTCGTCTTTTACGCGAAGTGCGATCCGGAGCGTGAAGTCGCATTCATCGTACTGCGGGTTGTTGAAGGGGAAGACACAGCCGGTGTCGCGTCCGCCGTGACCCGGGTCCAGGATGACCGTATAGCCGGAAAGATCGTCGCTCTTCTTATCGTTCGGGAGAGTGTATTTGGAAGACTCGGACTCGGGAGTATAGTCGTCATTTCCCCCGTCTTCTCCCCAATCTTCTCCCCAGTCTTCAATATCCCAGTCATCCCAGTCAGTATCATCTTTGGGTTCGATATAGGGAGCATCGTCTTCGTCGTCCCAGTCCCAGTCATCGAAATCTTCTGTTTCTGTAGGCTTTTTCGTAGAGTTACGGGACGTATCGTTATAGTATTCTCCTTTTTTGTCAGAGGAGGAGCGTAAATTGGAGTTGCGGTTTTTCACATGATCCAGTTTTCCGTTCTTATCGAGGAAGAACAGGCATCCGGTCAGCCCGCCGAGGGCGATGAGGGCGACGAGGATGAAGATCAGGAGCCGATGGAGAAAAAGGTCGCTCTGTCTCTTTTTCGCATTCGTTTTTTTACCCGAAGACGCATGAGAAGAATGCCCCTTGGGGGATGTGTTTTTCTTTTCCATATATAGTCCTTTCTAAAAAGAAATCAACGCAGTCTGGAGAAGATCTCTCCGAGTCCTTCGTGGAAAACGATCTCGGCGTAGCGGTCCTGCGCGGTCTCATCACGGTTCATGATGATCAGATGTTTTCCCCGGAAATAATGAGTAAGTGTATTGGCCGGATAGACCGTAAGGGAAGTGCCTCCGATGATGAACACATCGGCTTTGGCCAGCGCATTGATCGCGTTCTCCCAGGCCTCATGCGGCAGGCTCTCTTCGTAGAGCGTGACATCCGGACGGAGCATACCACCGCACTCGCAGTGCGGGATCGCTTCTTTGGACGTAAAGAGGATATCGGCCGGATGCTCTTTTCCGCACTTGTCGCAGTACACTCTTTGAGTCGTGCCGTGCACTTCATAGACTTTCCTGCTTCCGGCTTTCTGATGGAGCCCGTCGATGTTCTGTGTGATCACGCAGGAAAGCTTCCCTGCTTTTTCCATCTCGGCGAGCTTGATATGAGTGATATTCGGTTCGATCTCCCGGCAGTCCATTTTCTGTCTGTAGTATTCGAAGAAGACTTTCGGCTGATCGTAGAGGCAGCTGTGGCTCAGAAGATACTCCGGCGGGTACTTGTCGAACTGTACGTCGTGCTGGTTATAAAGTCCGTCTTTGCTTCGGAAATCCGGAATGCCGCTCTCTGTGGACACACCTGCGCCACCGAAAAAGACAACGGATCTTGCTTCATCTAAAATGCTCTGGAGTTTACTAAGTCTCTCTTCAAATGAAGACATACGCTCACCTCTTCCTTTCACGAATCTACACACATTGTAGCACAGTGGATTCGGGAAATTGTGACGGAATATTCACGGCGGGAGGCGAAAAAATAACGGATATCTCACTTTGAGATATCCGTCTGCGAGAAAGTTTCTCGAATTGGAGCCTTTAACCAGGATCGAACTGGTGACCTCATCCTTACCATGGATGCGCTCTACCTACTGAGCTATAAAGGCAGATAGTGCTCCTTTTCAAGCACGACATACAGTTTGCCATCTACGGGAAAAAAAGTCAAGATATAAAGGAAGAAAGCAGAAGAAAAAAGAAGCTCCGCGCACAATTGCTGCGGAGCTTTCTGCTCTGGAGCGGATAAAGGGAGTCGAACCCTCCTGTTCAGCTTGGGAAGCTGACGTTCTACCGATGAACTATACCCGCATTTTTGTGTATAGGTACATTTGGAATTGTGCCATGAATGAAGGGATATGTCAAACAGGAGAAAGTGTTAATGAATATATACCGGAAAGACACATATAAGCAATGATTTTTCGGTAGACTTAATCTGTAGCCGAATGTATTATTATAGGTAGTCGGATTGGTTAAAGGAGGAAGGATATGAGAAAACGTGCGGTACTCTGCATTCTGCTTGTGCTCTGCATGCTCCTCCCATGCACATCCTGCGACGCGATGGCGACTCAGGAAACGATCGTTAAAACCAGGATCAATCTCCTCATCGTTTTAAAGAACAACCAGATCTGTTATGCCGTTCCGCAGAACGGTTCCAATAACGTATTTTACAGTTTCAATGCGGCTGCCCAGCCGATCTACGATATTGAAGGCAAAGCGGCCACCGCCGCCGATCTGACCCCCGGCATGCTCGTCACGCTCGAGTTTGACGGCTATGTTCTCGAGACGTATCCGGCGCAGTTTTCTGATGTTTCCGGCATCTGGGTCACCGGCGTCCGTGCCAACAATGTGGAATTCCTGACCAATCTGATCTCAGGCATGTTCCCGTCCACTTCTCCGGAGGAAGTCGAGAGATGGCAGGTCAGTTTTGAGGGGGGCTATCAGTTCCTGAAGCCGAATGAGATGCGTGCCCTTGAATTCATCCTTCAGGAGCAGTGGACCAATTCCGGCATTAAGGTCGAAAAGGATAAAGATACGAAGAAGACCGGCCACATCCTGGTCACGGCAGAGGAGACCAGGGATGAGGACGATTCGGTTCATCTGACGATCCGTGTCGAAAGACCGGATGCCGATCCGATCGAGAGAAACATCAAAGCCGCGAAAAAAGACGGGAAGTGGACCATCGTATAAGTCCTGCCCCGTCATGTCGATCTTCCCATGCGCATCGCATACGAAAATCGGACATACGTGTTCTCACATCTTTGACGCAAGACAAAAAAAGAGCTGCCTTCTTACGAAGACAGCCCATTTTTATGTCATGCTTTTGAACCTTACGCGTTTAGACGAGCCTCAAGAGCGTCGAGCTCAGCGAAGAGTTCCTTCGGCATCTTCGGACCATAGGACTCGAAGTGTGCACGGATGGACTTAGCTTCTGCCTTCCACTCATCCTTGTTGACTGTGAGCAGCTCTTCCATGTCAGCGTCTGTTACGCTGTCAAGGCCTGTACGGTCGATAGCATCAACTGTCGGGAGATATCCGATCGGAGTCTCAACAGCCTTGCCTTCTCCGGAGCAGCGCTCAACGATCCACTTAAGAACACGGCTGTTATCGCCGTAGCCAGGCCACAGCCACTTGCCGTCTTCGGACTTTCTGAACCAGTTAACATAGAAGATCTTCGGCAGCTTGTCAGCGTCGGTAGCCTTACCGATGTCGAGCCAGTGCTGGAGATAATCACCTACGTGATAACCGATGAACGGGAGCATAGCGAACGGATCACGACGAACCTGACCTACCTTATCGGAGATAACAGCAGCTGTGATCTCGGAACCCATGATAGCACCCATGAAGATACCGTGGTTCCAGTTGAAGCTCTGGTGAACGAGCGGGATAGTGGTCTTACGACGGCCGCCAACGAGGATAGCGTCAACAGCAACACCGTTCGGATCTTCCCAATCCGGAGCGATAACCGGGCACTGCTTAGCCGGAGCTGTGAAACGAGCGTTCTTATGAGCAGCAACTTCGCCGCAATCCGGTGTCCAGTCTTTACCCTGCCAGTCGATGAGGTGTGCCGGAGCATCGTAGCCGATGCCTTCCCACCAGATATCGCCATCGTCTGTGAGAGCGCAGTTTGTGAAGATCGTGTTCTCTCTGCAGGAGAGCATAGCGTTCGGGTTGGACTCCATGGATGTTCCCGGAGCAACACCGAAGAAACCAGCTTCCGGATTGAGAGCGTGGAGACGTCCGTCAGCGCCGAACTTCATCCAAGCGATATCGTCGCCGAGTGTCTGTACTTTCCAGCCCGGGATGGTCGGAACGAGCATTGCCAGGTTGGTCTTACCGCAAGCAGACGGGAAAGCGCCGCAGATGTGCTTAACGTTGCCGTTCGGATCTGTGAGCTTCAGGATGAGCATGTGCTCAGCGAGCCAGCCCTCTTCACGAGCGAGAACGGAAGCGATACGGAGAGCGAAGCACTTCTTACCGAGAAGAGCATTTCCGCCGTAACCGGAACCAAAGGACCAGATGAGCTTCTCTTCCGGGAAGTGAGCGATGTACTTCTTGTCCATCGGAGCGCACGGCCAGGTTGTCTGATCCTTAGCGCCATTCTCCAGAGGAGCACCTACGGAGTGGATGCACGGGATGAACTCGCCGTCAGCGCCGAGCTGATCGAGAACAGCCTTACCTGTTCTGGTCATGATCATCATGTTGACAACAACGTATGCACTATCCGTGATCTCGATACCGATCTTGGAGATCGGGGAGCCTACAGGACCCATGGAGAACGGGATAACGTACATGGTACGACCGTGCATGCAACCTGTGGAAAGTTCAGTAAGAGTCTTCTTCAGTTCAACAGGATCGATCCAGTTGTTCGTCGGGCCTGCATCGTCTTCGCTCTTGGAAGCGATGTAAGTACGGCCTTCTACACGGGCAACGTCAGACGGATCAGATCTGAAAAGATAGCATCCCGGATGCTTTGCCTCGTTTAATTTTGTTGCCATGCCGCTGGCTACCATAGCGTCGAGCAGTTCCTGCTTCTCTGCTTCAGTACCTTCGATCCAGCGGATCGCGTCAGGTTGAGTCATCTTTGCGATCTCGTCAACCCATGTCTGCAGTTTAACATTTGTTGTCATATGCATAACTCCTTCCGTTTTTGTAATCCTTATTTTCGGTATGCTTTCGGGGCATACTTTGGATTAAAATGGGCTTTGATGCGTTAGCTATAGGTAACTGCCCCTACGCTAAACCGCGATCACAATAAAGATTAGCACAATTCCCTATGAAATACAACTGTAATAATGCCCGAAAATGCCCGAAATCAAACGATTTTGTTGACAAATGAAAATCATTTCAAACGGCCTGAAAAATATGTCGGAAAAGGCAAAAAAACACCCCGGTGAGAAAGGAGAAACACCGGGGTGAAAAAGAAAGGAAAAAGAAACTGAAGTAATAATTAGTCTTTTGCAACGGAAGAAGAGAAGTTGTACTGCTTAACAACGTCCTCATTCTCATAGATCTTGGTCTGCCACTTGTTCGCAGTCTGCAGGATCATCGTGTACGGATTCTCTTTGCCGTCTACGAGTTCCATATCGCCCTGATAGCTGATCGCCTGAGCTTCATCGTCAGACAGGAGCATGTACTGGGAGACCAGGAAGAGAGATCTGACACCTACGCTCATGTGTACGAGCTTCGGGTTGATCGTATATGTCGGAGCTACGGAGAGGGAACGTCCACCGAAGGACAGACCCAGTGTAGAAGTAGCGGTCTTTTCCTCGAGGAGGAAGAGCGGCTTGCCTTCTACGCCAACTTTACCTACATCATGGAAAAGAGCCATGATGATCGCGGACTCATCGTCGAGCTGCGGCATCAGCGTATCCTTGATACGGATGAGCTGCTTCGCAACACCAACAGAGTGAATAAGAAGACCTTTTTCGAAAGCCAGAGGACCTTCCAGCTCAGCCGGAGCGGTCAGCCAGGATGTACGATTCTCGAGGAAATCGATGAAGTGATCGAATTCGGTCTTTCTCTTGATGATCTTCGACTTAAGATCGCTATAGAGTTCGTCAACATTATCTTTGGTAACCATGATCATCGGCATGATCGCGCCTACGCCCTTGCCGGAAGAACGGCTGCCAGAGGAAGAAACTGATTCAGCGGTTGCGCCTGTTACATTTCCCTGACCGTCTGTAAAGTCATACTTACACTTCGGGCAACGAATCGCCTGATTCGCAATTGTCATACCACAATCTGGACACTTTTTCATATGAACCTCCTTTGATGTAAACCTAGAATTTGTATAGGATTCACATCTTCCACGTTTCCTTTCGGGATGCTTATGTGACTATTCTACAACGAATTGGAGCCTCAGACAACCTCAAAGACTCTTGAAGTACGCAAAAACTATGCCAAAATACGAAGTTTTTACAATGTGTTCATTTTTTCTTTGATTTTGGAGGGTGGTTTACTTTGTAATTTCGACGCATGCCCCGGAAGAAGGTGCCGAGATGGAGCTGTTTCGGGAAATACTGCATGCGGTTATAAAGGTGCGCGGTGAGTACCATCTCCAGTTCCTGCGGGTTGACCTGGCGGTTCTGGTTCATCATGAAATCCGTAGTTCCGGGGGCCTCGAAATAGAAACGGTAGTTCGCACCGTAGGCGTCGCCGAGCCCCAGGAGATGACCGAATTCATGGGCGCACTCTTGCTGGAAAGCATGTCGGTCACTGTTCTGTCGGATCGTCGCGCTTCCCGGGTGTTTTTTCGACCAGTTGAGTGTCAGCGCTTCCGGCTGAAAGCTCTTAAAGAAGCCCCAGAACCAGCGCCACAGGGGACTCGTTACATAGCCTGCGCGGTTTTCGGAATAGGAGAGCTTGACCTTGATAAAACGCTGTCCCGGATAGTCATTTACAGCCTGCGGGGTCTGATAGCGGATGAATTCCAGCGTGACACGGGCCGAGGACGGGTCCGGTGTCATCTGTTCGTCGGACGGGTTGTTGTCCTGAGTGAGGACACGATAGCTGGCGTGCGCACGGGACATCTCATAGCCGTCATCTTCAAGCCAGCTCATCGGATATTTGCCGGACCAGTTCCTGCGGATGCCGGCTTCGGCGACATCGGCATAAGTGATGTTGGTACCGGGATAGTAGCGGAACATCTTGGAGGAGTAGCGAACGAACACACGGATACGCATGCTGTTTCCGACAAGGATCAGCTGGATCGGCACCTTGCGGGGGTGCGGATACGAGATCGGATAACGCTTGTCCAATGTGCGCGACGTGATCTCTCGCTTTGAGTTTGGATCGTAAACGTGTTTCATCGGCTCTCCAAAAAAACTCGATTTTCCCTCATTCTATCAACAGAATACCACGAAACGCACGGAAAGAGTATAATAGAGCCGATAACACCTGATCACGGGAGAATGAAAATGAAACTGGAAGGCAAGACTTTCAAGATGAACGTAGTGCTTCAGATGCATGTCGTTGACCATGTAAATGAGAAAGCTTCTTTTGTAAAAGAACTGGATGAGGCACTGGTACTTCTGTGCCGCGAGATGAACGTCCCGTTCCCGCTGTGGCTGTCGAAAAACACCAGAGAGTTTGCGCAGTTCCATCAGACGACCTTCTTCGAAGACCAGTTTTCCGATAATAAGGTGCCATTCGACAGGTTCATGATCCGCCTGATCGGATAAGGTGTGTTTTCTAAAGGAGTCCGAATATGCGTATTGATAAATTTCTGAAAGTATCCCGCGTGGTCAAAAGAAGAACGGTGGCCAATGAAGTCTGCTCCGCAGGCAGAGTCCAGATCAACGATAAGATCGCCAAGCCGGGATCCGAGGTAAAGGCCGGAGACATCGTGACGATCCGTTTCGGTAACGGAGAGACCCGTTTCAAGGTCCTCTCGATCAAGGAAACCGTCCGAAAAGAAGAGGCTTCCGAGATGTATGAACTTCTAAGCGGAAAAGAAGTGGAGTAACTTACAATTACGTTACAATTGCTCCGTAAGTGCGTACAAGTTCTCTTTTTTGTGAGATAAATAGGATAAGTAATAATTCTATTTGATTCGGAAAGGGATCCATGAAGCACAAGAGGATAAAATCTCCGGTAGGAAAAGTAGCACTTTTCGTGGTCTTTGTGATCGTGTTCGCCATGGTCGTGGCACGATTGAACAAAGAGCGTGAGATGCGTGCGCGTGTGGAAAAGCGGGCACGTGAACTGGAAGTGGCTGCTGCTCAGGCCAGCGCCGAATATGCCGATGTGGCCGAAAGAGCCAGAAAGGCCGGTTCAGATGACTACGTGGAAGAGATCGCCAGAGAATCTCTCGGAATGGTCATGCCGGGTGAGACGGTATTCAAGACTTCTGATAATTAAATAGATAAATATACTTTCGATAGATAAGACCCGAGGCTTCAAGTGAGAAAGAACACTTGAAGCCTTTTAAAATTTTTCTAAAAATTCATTGAGTAAAAATTCCAGTTCGTGCCATTAAAGAATTGAATGCTTTCTCCCGAGGTTCTGTGTGATGGGTGGGGAGCATGAAAAATTCATCATAAGGAGAAATTGGTAATGAAAAGTTTAGTGAAGCGATCAGTGGCACTTCTTCTGAGTGCTGTGATGTCGGCAGGCGCCTGTGGAGCTCTGCTGACAGAGAAAGGGAATGCTGCGAGTGCGGCTCCTTCGGCACAGGACATCATGTACGGCCAGGAAATGGAACAGTATTTTAAGACAACGAGCAATCGGGAGAATTCGCCGATCGTGTATTTCGGCAAAACAGCTGATGGCAAACTTCCTATTGAATGGATCGTAGTCGGAGCAGATGGCGTGGGCGTTGCCCGTGAGAATAATGCAGGAGCAGCCACGCTTCTGTCAAAGCGTTCTCTGAAAGAGATGGAATATGCGCATGTATATGCTGATGATTATTTACTGTCAAAGCTTATGACTGAAACTCCCAAGCTCGTAAAAGTAAATACTTATGAAGACTCCGCATTGAAGGCACAGTCTCATGTAGAGAGTTCTACACTGAAAAATGTTAAGGTATGGCCGCTTTCCCTGCGTCAGGCTTCCGGACTGGCATTTTCGCTGAGAAACATGGAATTCGAAGATGGTACATCGACAAAGTGCTGGTGGACACGCACTCCGAACTTTTACTACGCATTCGCTATGAGTGATGGTCTTCTGGGCGAAAAGAAAGTAAGCGAGAAAGCAGGTGTTCGTCCTGCCGTCAATATCGACCTGACAAAGGTTGCTTTCCTCACCGCAACCGGAGAAAAGGACCAGTATCTGACAGATGGTCTGGTCGCTGTGGGAGAAAATGCGAAGAACGAATGGAAACTGGTGCTCAAGGATGCCAAGAGCCAGAAATTTTCTGCGGAACTGGATGGATCTTCCGAGCTTCCGATCGGAGGCGAGGTCAGCCTTTCCTTTAAGAACGCGTATGCAGCTGAGGATGCAGGTGTTTTCGCCATGATCACCGACGAGAACGGTGCAGTAGTAAAGTATGGTCTTATCGCAGACGGTTCTGCTGCTTCCGGCGAAGCAACATTTATTGTTCCGGAAGATCTTCCGGAAGGTGAGTATGGACTCAAAGTATTCTCCTCCCGCTATAACGAGGGAAAAGAAACAGAGATCTGCACAAATATCGTAGACATCAGCATTAGCGCAGTAGAGGTCATCCCGGCTCCGGGTCCGGTTTCGAATGCAAAGGCAGAGATGGCAGGAAAGAACAAGGTCACCCTTACCTGGGATGAGTATGAAGGCGCAGAAGGATACCATATCTACGCAAGTAAGGCAGAGGTCTTCGAGCAGATCGGAACAGTAGAAAAAGGCGAAGAGACAACTTTCACAGACGAAAACGCACAGGATACATCCGTTAACAAGTACTGGATCGTAGCATTTGTCACCGATAAGAAGGGCGACGTTATCGAGCGTGAAGTGGATCCGCAGGGAGAGGCGGATGCACAGTCCAAGGGCGGATGCCCGGCAGTTACCGGCCTGAAGGCAAGTGCACTGAAAGGCAAAGTGAAGCTCACCTGGGAAGCATCTCCTGAAGCAGAAGGATACCTCATCTATGGAATTCGTCCGGATGCACCGTATGGATATATCGGCATGACAACACTGGGTACAACATTTACGGATACAAACGCATCGACAGAAGGATGGAACTTCTACTGGGTATTCCCTTATTACAAGGATGGAAACAAGATCGTCATCGGCGGCACACCGAAGTACACATATGGTAGAGCAAGATAATTAAAACACATCATATGAGTAGATCAGCCACCCTAAGGACCATGCGCCTTAGGGTGCTTTTCTTTGCCCCCAATATGCATTACGAAAAAGAAACAACAAAATTCGTTGACAATAATACAACTCATAAGTATATAATCGAGTTATGTTTGCTTTGTTGGTGGAAACATGGGAGGTTTATTCATATGAGAGGTTTCTGGAAGAAGATGAGAAGGATCGGATCAGTTGCGATGACGGCTGTGATGAGTATCGCGTTAATCCCCAATATTGCATCCCCGAAGCAGGTGAATGCGGATTATGTGAAGAGTCAGGAAAATACCCGGATGGGTGTATATCAGATGGCTAATCCGCGTGTGCCGACATCGAAAGATGATGCATGGCAGGGAAGTTATGTGTACTACGGGATAGCAAAGACTAAATACCGCGTTTTAGATAAGAGTTCTACTAAATATGGAGGGAATACCCTCTTTCTTGATTGTGACGAAGTACTAATGGGTACACCATTTGATTCCCGCTCAAATAAATGGAAAGGTTCTGATATAAGTAAGAAATTGGAAGATTTAGCGGAACGGACTTTTACTAGTCAGGAATTCGATGCTGTTGCAAATAGTAAGATAAGTTCACATGTACTGAATGTATCCGATTCATATGCTAAGAATGCTTATGTAGAATATGTGGCTTTGACGGGAGAGAAACTGTTCCTGCTTGATGCAGAGGATGTTTTAAATAAAGACTACGGATATTGGCCGACTTCCGGCCGCGAAGGAGCAACAGATTATTCTATTGCCAATCATATGAAATCGACTTCATACGTTGGCTGGTGGTTAAGATCTGCATTTTTGTCAGATGCTCATGGTGAATATGCCGGATATGTAACCAAAGATGGCAATTTGTTAGCTTGTTCAACGACCGCCGGCTCTTTAGGAGTGGCGCCGGCTATGAATATCGATAAAAAGTCGATCCTGTTCTCGTCCGCGATTTCCGGGAAATATGGTGATGTCGGAACGTCATACAAACTTACACTTCTGGATAAGGATATGGAGATTTCGATTCGGGAAGATGAAGCTTACGATCTAAATGGCAGAACGATGACCATACCTTATACGATTTCAGGAAAAAACAGCTATCAGGCCAATCGTGTTTCTGTTCTTATTCTTGACAACAAGTACGTGCCGGGATCTAATGCAAATATTCTGTACTATAAGGAACTGGATAAACTTTATTACAATACAGGATCATTTACTTTGCCCGACAACCTTGATATCAGCAAGTGGGGAGTCAACTATCATGTTTATATAATTGCAGAAGCAATCAAAGACGCGACGTCGATATATTGGACAGATTATGCTACTGCGCCTGTGGAAATCAGTATGCCCAAGGAAGTGGAGATCGATCTGACAAAAGGCGGTTTGACCGGAAAATACTGGGATATCGGTATGTTTGGAGACCTTGGTTCTCTCAATCTGGTCGGATTTGATTATCAGGAAGGGAACGATTATCAGGATGTGGATCTGGATAACGATGGCAACATGGATATCCGTACACATTGGATGGGGCAGATGTACATGGAGCGTCTGAGCACGTGCAGCGTCTTTGGTAAATTAACATTCTCCAGCAACGCGCTGCTGACCAAGGGCTATAAGTCGATCACGTTCCTTTTCCCGCTTCCGAGCGTGTCCATCAGTAGTGCGGTTCCGGCTGGAAAGAATAAGGTTAAACTCACCTGGGGCGCGGCAAAAGGTGCGGAAGGATATCTCATCTATGCGCAGAAGAACGGCCAGTACGGTTATGTGGGCATGACGACTTCCGGTACGACATATACAGATACCAAGGCGCTGGATACGGATTACAACTATTACTGGGTATTTGCTTACTTTAAAAACGGAGACAAAATGATTCCGGGCGGATGCGTGAAATATGTATATGCTAAAGGTGTATGTGCAGCGGTTACAAACCTGAAGGCATCTTCCCAGACGGGAAGTGTAAAGCTTTCCTGGACAGCTTCTGAAGGTGCGGAAGGATACCTCATCTATGGCATCCGTCCGGGCGGATCCTACGGGTATATCGGCATGACGACACAGGGTACGACATATACGGATACGAAAGCCAGTAAGACGGACTATACCTTCTACTGGGTATTCCCGTATCACAAGACAAATGGGCAGATGATCGTCGGCGGAACAGCGAAGTATACGTACGGCAAGGCAAAGTAAAGCCTGCGAAAGAATCTTTTGAAACAGAAAAAACCGCCCTCTCAGATATGGTCTGGAAGGGCGGTTCGTTTCTAAAATCTTAAGTATTCAGAACTCGTGTCTGGCCTGCATTGCCTTGGAAAGAGTGACATCGTCGGCATACTCGAGGTCTGATCCCATCGGAAGTCCGGAAGCGATCCTGGTGACCTTGATGCCCGAAGGCTTGATCAGGCGGCCGAGATACATGGCGGTTGCTTCGCCCTCGGCGGTCTGGTTCGTGGCGATGATGACCTCTTTTGTCTCGGGATGCTCGCGCAATCTCTCGATGAGTTCTTTGATCTTGATCTCGTCGAGACCCACATTATTGAGCGGGGAATACACACCGTGCAGTACGTGGTAAAGACCGTTATAGTCGCGCATGCGCTCCATTGTGGAGACGTCTCTCGGATTTTCGACTACACATACCGTGGAATGGTCTCTTTTCGGATCCGAGCAGATCGGGCAGGGATCCTGATCAGTGAAGTTCTGACAAACGGAACACAGCTTCGTAGAAGTTCTGGCGTTGATCAGAGCATCTGACAGGGTCTGCACTTCTTCCTGCGGCATGGCAAGGATATGAAAAGCCAGGCGCTGGGCAGATTTGTGCCCGACGCCCGGGAGCTTTCCGAGTTCAGATATTAATTTCGCTACGCTGGGAGAATACCTGGCCATGAAGTAGAATCCTCAGAAGAATCAGAACGGAAGCTTCGCTCCGCCTGTAGCCTTGGACATCTTCTCCGCAGAAACCTCTGCGAGCTTTCTTGCAGCTTCGTTGTAAGCGGCAATGATCATGTCCTGAAGCATTTCCACATCCTCCGGATCGACCGCGGAAGGATCGATCTCAAGAGACTTGATCTCGTGAGTACCGGAAATAACGATCTTTACGACTCCGCCACCTGCGGTCGCGTCGATCTCAAGAGCGTCGATCTCAGCCTTTGCGACTTCGATGTCACGCTGCATCTTCTGTGCCTGCTGCATAAGCGCGCCCATGTTGCCGCCGCCCATGCCGCCGAATCCGCCTCGAAAACCTTTTGCCATATCTCATTTCCTCCTTGAAAAGATCTAATAAAGTTATTTTCTATTTCATATGTCTTCTATGACATGAAACTACATATCCTTCACATGTGTCAATGGTATTCCGTTTTCCTCACTGACTTTTGTGACAGCCTTGACCCAGTCCGGCTGAGAAGGAGCTTCCGGTGCGGAAGTCTCGGTGCCTTCGGAAGTCGGGTGGCTGTCGTATTCCTGCTGAGTCGATACATGTACGTTGATCAGGGAAGGCTCATACTTCTGACAGATCTTCAGAAGCTGGGTCAGGATCAGGGGATTTTTACGGATATCATCGATGCTCTGGGCAAAACTGTCCGGCATGATGCACCATACATTCTGGTCCTTCCAGAAGATCTTGGAATCGCACATGTACATATATTCGAAGGTATAGTCCTTCTTGAGGTATTCGAGGAACTCCGTTCTGGCAGAGGAGAATTCATCTCCGCCACTATGCCGGATCACCTGCTTTACGTTCGATACCGGAGCCGGTTCTGCTTTCGGTGCACTTTCGCCGTCTTCCCGCAGGATGTCTCTCGGCATCTGGGGAACACGGACTTCCGGCTGGCGGGTCGCCTTGGCCAGATTCGTGGTCTGTCCCTCGCTTACATGCTCGGAAGCAAAGGCCTTATGCAGGTTCGGGGAAGTCGGCTTCGTATGTGCCAGTTCTTCCGCGGTAGGGATATCGATCTCCTCCGGAAGCGGAGGCATATCTTCATCGGACGGTGCCGGAATATCAGCGTCGGAAGGCATCGGGATCTCCGGAATTTCGGGGATCACCGGAATCTCCACAGAAGCCGGCTTGCTCTCCGCTTTCAGCGGTTCCGGATCAAGCGGCGGAGGGGGAAGACTTACGTCTTCAAGTGTCGGCGGCGGGGTCACCTTAAAGGAGACTTCGATCTGCGGCGGAGCCGGAACTTCTTCCTTCGCCGGTTCTTCTTTCGCCGGGACCTCGATCTTTACGGACGCCGGTATCGGAGCTTCTACTTTCGCCGGTTCTTCTACCTTAACCGAGGCAGGAGCAGGGGCGGGAGCAGGCGTGCCGGCTACCGGAGGAATGATCGGCGGAGCGATCTTATTTCCGCGGGAAGCGAGGCGCAGCATCGTGATCTCAAAGGACGTCCTCGGAGACGGGGACCACTTCAGTTCGTTTACCAGATCCGACAGGCGGGAGATAAAGAAGAGGATCACGGTGGAATCTGTTCTCTGGCCGAGGGCCTTCATCGCAGCGATCGCGGCCGAGGTGGACTCGATGAGCGACTGCGGGTTTGAGGAGACCTGGGTCACGAGGATATTCCGGAAATACTGGGTAAGATCTAAGGTAAAGCGGATCAGGTCACGGCCGTCCATGAAGAGCTCTCTGCAAAGCGGCAGGAGATCTGCGGCGCGGCCTTCCAGGATAGCTGTGGCAAAACGGTTCAGGAAAGCCTCATCGACGATGCCGGTGATCCGGAGGATATCGTCACGGGTAATGGTCTTGCCGTTAGAGGTCGTACTGACCTGATCTAAAAGAGAGACCGAGTCACGGAGCGCGCCGTCGCCGATGGTGGCGATAGCGGAAAGGGCATCGGACTCGATTGCGATATTCTGTTTTTCGGCGATATGCGAAAGACGCTTGACGATGCTTTCGTTGCTGATACGGCGGAAATCATAGCGCTGGCAGCGGGAAAGGATCGTGGCGGGAATTCTGTGCGGCTCGGTGGTCGCGAGGAGGAAGACGGCGTGGGCCGGCGGTTCCTCGAGGGTCTTCAGCAGTGCGTTAAAAGCACCGGTGGAGAGCATGTGCACCTCGTCAATGATGTACACTTTATATTTTGCTTTGGCCGGCATGAACATGACTTCGTCACAGATCCGGCGGATATTATCTACGCTGTTATTGCTGGCGGCGTCCATCTCGATGACGTCCAGAAGAGAACCGTCGATGACACCCCTACAGATCTCGCACTCATTACAGGGATTGCCGTTGACCGGATGCAGACAGTTGATCGCCCGCGAAAAGACCTTCGCAATAGAGGTCTTACCGGTTCCTCTCGTTCCGCAGAAAAGGTAGGCATGGCCGATCTTGCCGGAGATAACGGATTGTCGTAAAGCAGAGACGGCATGCTCCTGCTCGACGATCTCGTCAAAGTTCATCGGACGGTAGAGTCTGTACAGTGCGACGTGTTCCATAGGACGCCTCCTTTTATGAGCGGATGATATAAATCGTCCCGGCTGGACTACAGTCGGGGCAAGCACCCTTGCGGCACATACGAGTGACCGCTTACTGCTGCTTCCTTCCGGACCTGACAGGGTTCACAGGCTCGCATCGCACAAGACCCACCGCCAACTGTAGACCACCCGGGACGAAAATACGAAGAGATTATATCATAAATTGCCTAAGCATGACAGTAACTTATGAAATTATATACCAGTGCTCCGAGTGCAGCCTGGATCTCCTCCGCCTCGGCGGGAGTCGCGGCTTCCGCGGTAACGCAGACCACGACGGGTTCGGAAGAAAGGATGATCGCCACATCACTTTCGCTGTGGAATTCACTATTGCTGCCGGCTCTGTGCAGGACCAGTGTATCGGTCGGGAAGTTTTTCCCGATGCCGCTTAAGTGATCCGGATCATAGAGGGCATTGATCAGCCCCTGATAATCGCCCGGATAAGACATGTAACGCCAGTAGAGTTCCTCGGCGTAGTTGGCCAGATCGTAGGGCGAAGAGCGGTGGATACCGGACTGCTGTTTTCCATTGTAATCCACATAATTCTGCACGGTCGTAAAGTCGACGGAAAACGTCGTCTGGGAAAGACGGGACAGCACTTCCGACGATCCGCCCATATAGTCGAGGACCATGGCCATTGCGGCGCTGTCGCCCTCGTGGACCGCCTTATAGATCAGCTGAGAGACGTAAAACTGCTTGCCGTTTGGCACATCCTTCATAGAAGAGGAAGTGCCCTCCTGAAGGTAGGAACTGTTAAAAGTCGAGACGACCTTAAAAGATCTTCTTCCGTCTTTGACATCATCGTAGAGCATCGTTGAGATCGGCAGGTAGATCGAAGACCCGACCACGAAAGGAGCGGCCTCGTTATATCCGAAGGCTTCGGCGGTGCTGAGATTGATATAGTAAAAACCGATGCGGGCTTCCTTATGCTCCTCGATATACTTCTTGACCGCCTGTTTCATGTTCGCATAGGACTGGTCGCGCTCGGCATGCGTGACGGTCTGAAGAGGGTATTTCTGCGGGAAAAGAACCGGCTCGGTCTCCGGCCATTCATCCGGGAGAAGAGAGACAGTCGTCGTGGGTGTGCTTTCGGGTTCGGTGGGGTCATCTTCACCATCCCCGGTCTCATTCGTCTCCGGAAGACTTCCCTCGGTATCTTTGGTCTCGCCGGTATCTTCGGTCGCTTCGGTATTACCTGTCGCAGACGTATCCCCGGAAGGATCTCCGGATGTTGCGCCTGTGTCTTTTGCCGCTTCCGGATCCGAAGAAAGATCCGTCCCGTCTGTCGGAGTCGTGTGGAACTGGGTCGATGCCGATCCTTCCTCACTGCTCGGGAACTCCGAATCGATATCCTTTTTCAGATTCAGAATGTGCGAGAAAAAGAGCGCAAAACCAATAACGAGGATCACGATGCCCGCGATGACGGACCGGATGATCATCCGGTTCCGCTTGATCCTTCGCGCTTCTCCGATGTAATTACTTTTCGGATTCTTCATAGAATATCAGAACAGTCCTTCGATCACGCCGTTGGCATCGATATCGATATCCATCGCGGCCGGATGTTTCGGAAGCCCCGGCATGGTGACGATGGCGCCGGTCAGAGCGACCAGGAAGCCCGCGCCTGCAGACAGCCAGATATCACGCACGGTGAGGGTGAATCCCTCCGGACGGCCCAGGACTTTAAGGTTATCGGACAGAGAATACTGTGTCTTCGCGATACATACAGGAGTGTTGCCGAATCCGGCCTTCGTGAAGTCTTCGATCTTCTTTTGAGCTTCCGGCAGGATCTCGACATTGGCGGCGCCATAGATATTTTTGGCGATCGCTTCGATCTTCTTTTCAACAGGCATATCCAGATCGTACATATAGTGCGGTCCGTCAGCCGGTGTCTCGATGGCGGCAAGGACTTTGTCAGCGAGTTCCTGTCCGCCGTCTCCGCCTTTGGCAAAGATCTGTGCAGGAGCAAATGTCGCGCCCTTTTCTTCGCAGAGACGACGCAGGGTCTCCAGTTCTTCCTCTGTATCGGTGAGGAACTGGTTGCTGGCTACGACACACGGGATACCGTAGCTCAGGATGTTTTCGATATGCTTGGCCAGGTTCGGGAAGCCGGCAGCTACTGCCTCGGCATTCGGCTTGTTGAGTTCTTCCTTCGGGATGCCGGCATTGTACTTCAGGGAACGGACGGTCGCAACGATCACGACGGCGTTCGGCCAGATGCCTGCGGTCCGGCACTTGATGTCCAGGAACTTCTCGGCGCCGAGGTCCGCACCGAAGCCGGCTTCAGTTACGACGATATCTGCGAGCTTTAAGGCCATCTTCGTGGCGATGATGCTGTTGCAGCCGTGAGCGATATTGGCGAACGGTCCGCCGTGGATCAGGGCCGGTGTGTGCTCCAGGGACTGCACGAGGTTCGGGCAGATCGCATCTTTAAGGAGAACACTCATCGCGCCTTCGGCCTTCAGAGCAGAAGCACGGACGATGTTGCCATCCAGATCGTAAGCGATCGCGATATTGGCCAGACGCTTCTTCAAGTCTTCCATGTCGGAAGCAAGGCACAGGATCGCCATGATCTCACTTGCTGCTGTGATGGAGAAGACTTCGTTTCTCGGCACCCCGTTGACACCGCCGCCGACACCGAGGTTCAGGCTGCGAAGTGCACGGTCGTTCATGTCGAGACAGCGCTTCCAGAGGATGCGCTCCTTGTCGAGACGGAGTTCATTTCCCTGATAGAGGTGGTTGTCGATCATGGCCGCCAGAAGGTTGTTGGCGGAAGTGATCGCGTGAAGGTCACCGGTGAAATGCAGATTGATATCATCCATCGGAACGACCTGAGAGTATCCGCCGCCGGCGGCACCGCCCTTGATACCGAAGACAGGTCCGAGTGAAGGCTCACGCAGGGCGAGCATAGCGTTCTTATTCTGTTTATTGAGGGCCTGAGCCAGACCGATGCTGACAGTGGTCTTACCTTCGCCGGCCGGTGTCGGGTTCATCGCCGTGACAAGAACGAGCTTACCGTCTTTCTTATCCTTGCGGTCGGAGAGAAGACGAAGCGGCAACTTGGCCTTATATTTTCCATAAAACTCGAGGTCGTCTCTTGCGATCCCCAGTTTCTCCGCGATCTTCTCGATAGGCAGCATTTCGGCATTACGTGCGATCTCAATGTCACTAAGCATAATCGGTCCTCACTTATATAATTATTCGTAATTTATCCTATAAAAACTACGGTTATCATTATATGCTTTCGACCATATAATTCCAACAGAAAATGACGAAAGTATTACAAAAATCACGACCCGGATTTTTGAGGAAGTCAAAGCTCAAACACTATATTTGGGATTTTTTGTGCAAAATAACCACAAGAGGTTGTGTTTTTCGTTGACAACGTTAGAGGATGCTGATATAATTCTGTAACAGTAGGTTATCCGTTTTTTGATACGCAAATGGAGGAAAAAACCAGTGATTATTAAAGCAGATGTTGAGGCATGCAAGAAGAATCTTGAGGCATATATCGGCAGGACCGTCCGCCTTACCTCCAACGGAGGAAGAAAGAGAATCATTGTGCATGAGGGGATACTCGATCATTGCTACCCGAATATGTTTACAGTGAAGTGTGACAGAAAGCCGACAAACGCTGCGCAGGAGACCGTTTCCTACAGCTACATCGATGTACTGACCAAGTCGGTCCACATCGCAACCGTGGCGGAGACACAGGCAAGCTGAGTTTCTTAGCAGGCATTAATCAAGACACAACAGCCGTCTATGCGAGCCCACGTTGGTGTGAGCATGGCGGCTTTTGCTTTGGAAAGAGAAGAGGAATTCATGAGTAAGGAGACAAATCAATCGGGTCGCAAAGATCCGTTCATCCGGGAGGTCACGCGCATGGCACCCGCCAAGGTCAATCTTTTCCTGCGGATGGACGGGAAAAGAGAAGACGGATACCATCTGCTCTACAGCTGCATGCAGACGATCTCCATCTACGATGAGATCACTGTCCGTCTCCGTGAAAAAGATCCGTCCGACGGGAAAGATCCCTCGGTCACCGTGGTTTCCGATTCCTCCGTTCTTCCGAAGGATCCGTTTAAGAATACGGCTTTTCTGGCCGCATACCGGTTCCTGCAAAAGTACGGCGCGGACAAGTATGCCGTAGAAGTTTCGCTTACGAAGAATATCCCGTCCCAGGCGGGGCTCGGGGGAGGAAGCTCCGATGCGGCTTCTGTCCTTCTGGCCATGGCGGATCTTTTGCCGGAGAAAGTATCCGATGAGGATCTTCAGGCGGTCGCTTCATCGATTGGGGCCGATGTCCCCTTTTTCCTCTTCGGCGGAACCTCGCTCTGCGAAGGCGTTGGGGAGATCGTCACGAAGCTTCCTGACCTCAAAGGCCTTCCGATGCTGCTTTTAAAGCCGAAAAGAGGAGTCTCCACGCCGGCCTGCTATAAGGCGTTCGATGAGACGGGGGCTTCATGTATCACGGAAGAAGAAAAGAAGATCCTGATCGGGAAACTTCAGGTCCCGGAGGAGCCTTCTGACCGGCTGGTCCACGCATCCGCGGACTGGTCGAATGACCTTCAGGCGGCGGCACTACTGGCCGTTCCGGAAATCGAGGAGGGGATCCGTCTTCTTTCTGATGGCGGCGCCGTTTTTTCTGCCATGAGCGGTTCCGGCAGCGCCGTATTCGGGATCTTCGAAACTGAAGAGAAGATTCGCCGGATCGAAGAAAGCCGGGAATTTCAAAAACTGATCAGTGAGGGCTGGTGGGCGCAAGAAGCCGAGACGATCTGATCTTTTCTCAAAGAAGATAAGACATGCGTGACTGGACGAGGACGCCGTGCACGAGCACTTTGCCGTCTTTCAGATCCGAAGCGCGGAAGTATTTATGCTCGACGGGCGAGTTGTTGAGGATCGCCAGAAGATCATTTCTGTCTTTTACGAGACGCGCCATCTGCATATCTTTTCCGTTGATGCTGATCAGATGGATCTCGTTGGCATAGACGGTGTTCGTTTTAAACATGACGTTGACCGAGTTCGGAAGGACGGTCGGCATCATGTTCGTGGAAGCGCAGTAATATCCGAAAAACCAGCCCGGATCCAGTTTGGCCGATGTATCAGAAGAGAGATTCAGCTTCTTGGCCTCGAGCCGCGGGATCAGCATGCGCATCTCATTCTGCGTGAGCTGAAGAAGACTTCCGGAGCGTGTCGAGATCGTTCCGGTGCCGTTGCTGTGGATCGTGTCGTATACGGGAAGGGTATATGGACCTTCCAGCGGAAAGTGGTTATAGATGAGTGAGAATGGAATGTTCAGGACAGCAGAAAGCTTTTTGGCGGTCTCGATCTCCGGATAGGCAACGCCGCTTTCCCAGCGGGAAATGCAGGATTGCTTCACATTGACCATTTCCGCCAGCTGTCCCTGACTCAGATTTGCTCGAATTCTGTATTCCTTAATGTTATTCATACCGGACACATTTCCATCCACTCATGCTTTTGTGTTATTTTATGGGAATTGGGCGGGGATTTGTGTGCGCGGAATAACGGATTTGACGGAATATACCGAACGGTTATATAGATGCGAACATAAGATGAAAAATATACATCGCAAGCATTAAAAATGCATATGAGAAAACAGGGAGAGGTTGCTTTTCACTTCGGCCAGGGAGCCAGTTTCTTCCCGAAAAGACCCCTTCGATAGCCCCTTCCTTCGTCGGTCGACAGGAGTTTGAACCCGCGCGACTGATAGTAGTCGACCATTCCCGGGTTGCTCTGCGCCGTGTGAAGGAGAAGATGGGAACAGGATGTCTTTCTGGCGACCTGCTCACAGTAGGAAAGAAGATAGTTGCCGATGCCCTGATTCCTCCAGGTATCCCATACAGCGAATCTGGCAAAGTACGCCACACGCGAAGAAAAGCCCTTGATGACGTTTTTCAGTTCGTCGTCGAGGTCTCTTCTCGGACGGATATAGAGACGGCAGGTGCCGAGGATCTCTTCGTCTTCGCTGAGCGCCACGAATACGACGCCCGAGGAGATGGCCGCTTCGACCGTCTCAAGCGTCTCCGAAGTGGCCTCGATGAAGGAATCCGGAATCCCGGAATCCTTGCAGTACGAGGTCATGGATTCGTGAACGAGCTTTAGGATGGTGGCTCCTTCTGTGAGCCTTGCCTGACGAACGTGGATATCAGGCATGCTGGTCACTCATAAGATGAACGAGGATCGCCTTGTGGGCGTGCAGTCTGTTCTCCGCCTCGTCAAAAACGACAGAGTGAGGTCCGTCGATGATGTCTTCGGTGACTTCATAGCCGCGGTAAGCCGGGAGACAGTGCAGGAACAGCGCATCCTTATCGGCTACGGAGAAGAGGTCGGAATTGACCTGATAGTCCTTAAATACCTTGATCCTCTCGGCCTTTTCGGATTCCTGGCCCATGCTGGCCCATGTATCGGTATAGATCACGTCTGCATCCTTGCAGGCTACGTACGGGTCTTCGGTCATGACGATCTTGGAGCCGGTGATCTTCGCATCTTCCTGTGCCTGCAGAACATACTTGTCCGGGCAGGTGTATGCTTTCGGGGAAGCCACAGAGATATCCATGCCTGCCTTGGCGCAGGCCTGCAGGAGGGAATTGGCCATGTTGTTTCCGTCGCCGACATAAGCGAACTTCAGGCCCTTTAATGTGCCCTTGTGCTCCTTGATGGTCAGAAGGTCAGCTAAGACCTGTGTCGGATGCTGGTCGTCGGAAAGGCCGTTGATGATCGGGATCGTTCCGTACTTGGCCAGATCCACGATATCCTGGTGGGAGAAGGTACGGATCATGATGCAGTCGACCATTCTCGAAAGAACATTGGCTGTATCGTAGATGGTCTCGCCACGTCCGATCTGGATATCATCGGAACTTAAGAAAAGAGCGTGTCCGCCGAGCTGATACATGCCGACCTCGAAGGAAACACGTGTTCTCGTCGAGGACTTGCTGAAGATCATGCCGAGGGTCTTGCCGGAAAGGATCGGATGAGGGATGCCTTTCTTCGTCTTGTCCTTCAGATCAATAGCGGTTTCAAGCAGAGCGTCGAGCTCCGGGATCGTTACGTCTTCGTGAAAATCAATGTAGTGTTTCATGTGTTTTTACTCCTTTCCTTCGAGAACATCCTGCAGCGCAGAGATGAATTTATAAACGTGGATTCTGTTGATGATGAGCGGCGGGGCGATACGGATCACATTCGATCCGATGGAACTTACGAGGAAGCCCTTTTCGAAAAGCTTCATCTTAACTTCGGCGGAAGAACCGGAATCCAGTTCGATACCGATCAGAAGTCCCTTGCCTCTTACCTCGGAGATCTTCTTCGTTTTCTTCGCAACATTCAGCAGCTTCTTTTGTAAAAGAGCACCCATATTCATGGAGTTGCCGAGAAGATTCTTTGACTCGATCTCTTCAATGACGGCCAGTGCTGCGGCGCATGCCAGCGGGTTTCCGCCGAATGTGGAGCCGTGGTCACCCGGAGCAAAGCCCGTGGAAGCGGCCTTGTTGGCAAGAACAGCGCCGATCGGGACGCCGCCTGCAAGACCCTTGGCCAGTGTGACGATATCCGGCTGGATACCGTACTGCTCATATGCGAAGAAAGTGCCTGTACGTCCGACACCGGTCTGTACTTCGTCGATGATCAGCAGGATCTTATTGGCAGTACAGAACTTGCGGACCTCCTGCACATAATCGAAATCAGCCGGATGTACGCCGCTCTCGCCCTGGATGAGCTCGAGCATGATGGCGCCGGTCTCGGCATCTGCCACTCTCTTAATTGCTTCGATATCGTTATACGGAACATACTCAAAGCCCGGAACCATCGGATTAAACGGAGTCTGGAACTTTTCCTGGCCGGTGGCGGCGATGGTCGCCATCGTTCTTCCGTGAAAAGACATCTTCGCCGTGATGATCTTCGGCTTTGGCGTGCCCAGCTTGGACCAGTACCCGCGGGCGAGCTTGATCGCGCCTTCGTTGGCCTCTGCGCCGGAGTTGGCGAAGAAAGCCTTTTCCGCGAAGCTCATATCAGTGAGCTTTTTGGCGAGCATGGTCTGGGGCTCGTTATAGTAGTAGTTGCAGCAGTGGATGACCTTCTTGGCCTGAGAGCTGATCGCTCTGGTGAGCTTGCCGTTGGCATGACCCAGTGTATTTACGGCGATACCGCCGATCATGTCCATGTACTTTTTGCCATCGGTTCCGTAAAGGTACATGCCCTTGCCGTGATCGACCACGAGCGGTACACGCTTTCCGAATACCGGAAGGAAGCAGGCCTCATCAAGTGCCATGATCTGTGTAAGTTTGGTATCTGTATTAGTAACGTTATCCATATTATTACCTCATATATATAATGCCGGATGCGGCGGATGGTCAGATCTTTTCTCCCTCGAAATAGGGCTTTCTCTCCCGGATGATCATGGTACCGATACCCTTGCCGGTAAAGATCTCGAGGAGGATACTGTGAGGGATACGCCCGTCGATGATATGTGCTCGGCCGACGCCTCGTCGGATCGTGTCGAGGCATCCCGTGACCTTCGGGATCATGCCGCCGGTGATCACGCCGGAATCGATCATCTCGTGGATGTCGGACTCGGTCAGGACCGGAAGTACCTTCATGGAACCGTCCTCCTGGATCGCCTTTACACCCTCGACGTCTGTCAGTGTCATGAGCTTTTCCGCCTTTAAAGCGACTGCGATCTCGGATGCGACCGTATCCGCATTGATATTATAGCTTTCACCGTCAGAGCCGACACCGATCGGGGCAACGACCGGGATATATTCGTCATTGGCCAGAGTGGCAAGGACTTTGGTGTTGATGCTCTTGATCTTGCCGACGAAGCCGACATCGATCGGTTCGCCGTTTGCATCTTCGGTCAGTTTCTCGCACTCGATCAGGTGTCCGTCGATACCGCTGATACCGATCGCCTTGACGCCTTTCTGTCCGAGATAGGAAACGATCTCCTTATTCGTCTTTCCGATCAGGACCATCTGTGCCACGCTCATTACTTTCGCGTCCGTGACACGCAGACCGTTTACGAAATGGGATTCCACATTCAAAGTCTTCAGCATGTTGCTGATATCCGGTCCGCCGCCGTGAACGAGTACCGGGTTGATACCGACTGCCTTGAGAAGGGCGATATCATCCATGACGGAAGACTTGAGCTCATCGTTGACCATGGCATTGCCGCCGTACTTGATCACGATGGTCTTGCCCGCGAGGCTCTGAATATACGGAAGCGCCTCGACAAGAGTCGCCGCCTTGTTGATCAATGTCTGCATGTCGTTTCCGACTGTAGGTAAAGTAAGATCCTTTTCCATAATCGTCTCCTAGAATGCCGTTAATATTTATACAGAATACTGAATAAAATTGCATAAAGCAAGTTAAACCGGTGAAAATCAGGAAAATTGTACATTCTGCACAAGCAGGTATCGCGAATACTCGTCAAGTTGCAACAAAGCTAGGCGGGACGTGTCAAAAAAGCGCGCTGTTTTTTGGGGATTTTTACGAGTGGCATGGCGGGAAAGGGCATGTTATAGTAGTTCCATAAAGAAAAATGTGCCCGCCAAGCGGCGCACGATTTTGGAGGTAACAAATGGCAAGTTTATCACTTCAGCATGTTTACAAGAAGTATGAAGGCGGCGTAGTAGCTGTTTCTGACTTCAACCTTGAGATTTCCGATAAGGAATTCATCATCCTGGTAGGACCTTCCGGTTGCGGTAAGTCCACCACTCTTCGTATGATCGCTGGTCTCGAAGATATTTCCGAAGGTGAGATCTACATCGACGATCGTCTGATCAACGACGTACTCCCGAAGGACCGTGACATCGCGATGGTTTTCCAGAACTACGCTTTGTACCCGCACATGACAGTATTCGATAACATGGCATTCGGTCTTAAGCTCCGTAAGGTAGCTCGTGATGAGATCAAGCGCCGCGTTCAGGAAGCTGCTAAGATCCTCGAGATCGAGCACCTCCTCGACAGAAAGCCGAAGGCTCTCTCCGGTGGTCAGCGTCAGCGTGTTGCTCTCGGCCGTGCTATCGTTCGTGACCCGAAGGTATTCCTCATGGACGAGCCGCTGTCCAACCTCGACGCTAAGCTCCGTGTTCAGATGCGTGTTGAGATCACCAAGCTCCACCAGAGACTGCAGACCACCATCATCTACGTTACCCACGACCAGACAGAGGCTATGACGATGGGTACCCGTATCGTAGTTATGAAGGATGGCTTCATCCAGCAGGTTGACTCCCCGACGGAGCTCTACGACAACCCGGTCAACACATTCGTAGCAGGATTTATCGGAATGCCTCCGATGAACTTCATCAACGCTATGATCCAGGTAGAAGGCGACGACGTTTATGTTGCATTCGAGAACACCTCCATCAAGCTTGCTGAGCGTTACTGCGTACCGGAAGTTATCGAGCGTGACGGCACAGAAGTTATCTTCGGTATCCGTCCTGAGGCTCTCACAGATGATGGTACTTATGTATCCATGCATCCGGAATCTGCATTCTCTGCAGACGTCGACGTTGTCGAGATGCTCGGTGCTGAGACTTATCTGTACGTAACAGTTAACGGTTCTCTCCCGCTGACCGCAAGAGTAGACCCGACCACATCCGAGTCCCGTGTAGGTGAGGTTGTTGACATCGCTGTTGACGCTAACCGTGTTCACCTCTTTGATAAGGATACAGAGCAGAGCATCATTTCCTGATTGGAAGCAAGTAAGGAAAAGATATAAAGGGACCGTCTCGCAAGAGACGGTCTTTTTTTATTTCCCTCAAAAACAGAAAATCCGTAATGTTGCAAGATTTTCACGAAAAGTTTAAGATAAATAAGATAGTATAGTGTATGAGGGCGAATAGTCCCTGCGGCGAAATATTTGACGAAAGAGATAAGGTGAAGCGTATGGAAGAACTTAAGAAATGTATGCGCGAAGCGAAGAAGATCCTTGACCTGACGGTCGGCGTCATGGATACATCGGGAATGGTCGTTGCCTGCACCGATCCTGCCTGGGAAGGCATCGAGGATTCCAGTGCCAGAGCCGTACTTCTTTCAGACGAACTCTTTTCCAGTACGGCCGGCAAGACCTACATGAAGATCGTGATCGGTGATTCCACCCAGTATATCGCCTTCATCAGCGGAGTCGATGCCGTCGCCAGAACATATCTTGAACTGGTCACCCAGTGGATCAAGGCCGCCATGCGTGAGCGAAACACGGATGTCGAGCGTGAGACCTTTATCAAGAACGTACTTCTCGAAAACGAACTGCCCGGCGATATTCCGCTGAAGGCCAGAGAGTATAAGATCCCGTTTGCGACCCGCCGTATCGTATTCATCGTTCGTGTCAGCAAGAACGATGGCGTGGAATGCCTCGAGATCCTGCAGAATCTTTTCCCGGATACCAAGACACAGATGGTCGTTGCAATGGACGAAGAGACCATCGTCCTTGTCATGGATCTCGGTGAGAACCTGAATAACTACCTGACAGAGGTCAGCAAGACGATCCTTGATAACCTCAATGCCGAGTCCATGATCCGTGCCCATGTCGGTATCGGTATGCCGGCACAGACACTGCGTGATATCGCGAAGTCCTACCGTGAGGCGACTTTGGCACTTCGTGTCGGATCGATCTTCGAGAGCGATCAATTCATCATGCGCTACGACAAACTGGGCCTCGGCCGTCTGATCTACCAGCTCCCGCCGACGCTCTGCAACATGTTCTTGAACGAAGTGTTCCCGAAGGGAGCATATGAGTCATTAGATTCCGATACACTGGTGACGATCCAGAGTTTCTTCGAGAATAACCTCAACGGCAGTGAGACCTCGAGAAAACTTTTCGTACACCGTAATACCCTGGTATACCGTCTCGATAAAGTACAGAAGATCACGGGACTTGACCTTCGATCCTTCGACGATGCCGTGCTTTTCAAGCTGGCAGCGATGGTTCGTACCTATCTTGAGAAACAGGAAAAGAGCGGTCAGGGCGGAAATATCAACTGGTAACGATAGGAACGGATAGCTTTGATACGTTTTGAAAATGTACATAAGACATACAAGACCGGCACGGATGCGCTCCGCGGAGTGACATTTGCGATCCGCGACGGTGAGTTTGTGTTCGTCATCGGCAAAAGCGGATCCGGAAAATCCACTCTGATGAAATGCATCACGCGTGAAGAGAAGCCTACTGAGGGGCTGGTCATCATCGATAAATTCTGCATTTCCAAGATGCCGAGAGCACTGGTCCCGATCCTTAGAAGACAGATCGGTATCATCTATCAGGACTTCCGACTGATCGAGACGAAGACGGTTGAAGAAAACATCGCATTTGCCGGTGAGATCATCGGCGTTCCGAGAAAAAAACTCCACCAGATGGTCGATATCGTACTTGGCGCAGTAGGCCTTCGTGATAAGGCGAACTCCATGCCGATGGAGCTTTCCGGTGGTGAGCAGCAGCGTGTGGCCATTGCCCGCGCCATGCTCAATAACCCGAAACTGATCGTCGCCGACGAGCCGACCGGTAACCTCGACCCGGAAACATCCGAGTCCATCATGGCACTTCTCAATGAGATCAACAGAAACGGTACCACTGTCATCGTCTGCACGCATGACAGTAATCTTGTCGACCGCATGAAAAAGCGAGTCATCGAGGTAGATGAAGGCCTGATCGTCCGTGATGAGAAGGGCTCCGGCTACACCGCAGAGGAGAAGCATTCCCTCCCGCAGTCGATGATCGACGAATTTGTCCCGGAAGTCATATCGTATCACGAGATCGAGAAGAAGGAAGAAAAACTTCCGGAATTCCCGTCCGAAGAAAAAGAGGCACTTCCGGAGTTCCCGTCTGAGGAAAAAGAAGAAACACCGAAGATCACTAAGCTTCCGACCAAGGAGATGGCGGAAGAAAGAATCGTCGTCGTTCCGGATCGAAAAAAGGAAGAGAAGCTCCCGCAGCCGAAGGACGAGAAAAAAGAAGAAATCAAAGAAGAAGTAAAAGAAGAAGTAAAAGAAGAAGTAGAAGTAGAAGTAGAAGAAGTAGTAGAAGAAGAAGTAAATGAAGAGAAGATCTCTGAATCTTTAAAGGAAGAAAAGAGCGAAGCCCCAAAGGATGAAAAGCCTTCGCAGGAACCTCCGAAAAAGAAAAAGAAGGACCTTCCGAAGATCACCCCTGAAGAAATGGAGGATCCGGACCTATGAGCATCCGTGCGTTTTGGAACTCCTTAAAAGAAGGCTTTCAGGGCATCATCCGCCATCCGCTGGTGACGATCGCTTCGATCTCCACGATCCTTCTGATGCTCCTGCTGATGTCGGTCTTTTTCATCTTCTCCGCCAATGCGCGTTATGTCATGAAAAAGGTCGGCCAGCAGCCGCCGATCGAAGTCTATATGAAACTCGGCTGCACACAGGATCAGCTGGATATGCTGCAGGAATACCTGAAGACCAACCCCCAGCAGATCAAGGAATACCACGGCCTTACCCCGGAACAGAACTATAACCGTTTCCGTAAGGAACTCGGTGATTCCGCGTCGATCCTGGATGATTTTGACTACAACACATATCTGCCGTATACCGTGACCGTTCAGCTGACGGATCCGGCCTATGCTGACGAGGTCGTCATGCGCATCAAGGCCATCCCCGGCATAGAGAAGGTCATGCAGGAAAGTAACGTCATGAAGTTCCTCACAAGGGCAACGAAAACAGTTAACATCACGACATTTGTCGCCTTTGTGGTCCTTTTCCTGATCTCGCTTTTCATCATTTCCAACATGGTACGTATCTCGGTATACTCCCGTTCCACGGAGATCGCCATCATGAAATTCGTCGGAGCGACCAATGGATATATCCGGCTTCCTTATATCGTGGAAGGTGCGATCGTCGGACTTGTGAGTGCGCTTTGTGCCTGGGGCATCACCCATTTTGCCTACAGTGCGATCTATAAAAAAGCTATGCTGAATGTAGTGCCGACGAGCATTTACGCGATCCTTCCCATGAGAAGCCTGTCTCTTTCGATCCTGCTTCTTTGCCTTGCCTGCGGTGTGATCATCGGATCCATCGGAAGCGGCATCGCCGTACGCAAGTACGTAAAGGTCTGATGAGGTGATCTTATGCAGAGTAGAACGAACCGATTGATCAAACTATTTTCCATAGTTCTCTGTATCTCCATGGTAGTGGGCGTGGTCTCGTTCCTTGCAAAAAAGCCGATCAAGGCGGTGGACCGGGGATTTCTTTCCTATACCCCTTCCCAGAAAGATATTGACGACGCCAAAAAGCAGAGAGATGAGGCCAAGCAGAAAGCGCAGGCTGCTTCGGATAAGGTTTCCGAACTAAAGGGCGAGAAGAGCCGCCTGTCTGGAGAACTTGCCGAGCTTCAGGGCTTGAGCGATGAGCAGATGGCCCAGTATCAGGAGATCTCGGAAGAATATGCGGCTGCGCTTCTGGCCAAACAGGAGGCGCTGGATTCCTATATCGATTCCCAGGAGAATCTTCTTAATAAGCGAAAAGAATACTCCGAGAGGATCAGTATCATGTTCGCTTACGAGAATAAGTCCACGCTGGAGATCCTTCTGGATTCCGACAGCATCGCCGGGTTCTTTACGAACCTCGAACTGATCTCTCTGATCGGTGATGCGGATCTTCAGATGATCGACCAGCTCACGATCGCCATGGACGATGCGGAACTCAAGAGTGAGATCGCCCTTTCTGAAGCGGAGGACATGCAGGCCATCGCTGAGCAGAAAGCGGCGGAACTTGATGAGCTTAGAAGCCGCATCGGAAAAACGAAAGAAGCGCTCGACGAGACATCTACCAGTCTTTCCCGCTGGCAGCAGAAGGAAGATGCGTTTAAAGATGAAGCCGACCGTCTTGACGATGAGATCCGTGAACTGCAGAAGCAGCGTGAGGAAGAAGAGAAGAGAAAGAGGGAACTGACGCAGGCGGCCAGTGCGACGAATACACCTACTCCGAAACCGAAAGACGGTGGAGGTAACGGCGGCAATGGCGGAAACGGCGGAAACGGTGGCAACGGCAGAAGCGGTGATAACGGCGGAAGCAAAACGAAGCCGAGAATGAAGATGGTCTGGCCGTATCCGGGAGATTATAACGTATATTCTCCGTACGGCATGCGCTACCATCCGATCTATCATGTCAATAAGATGCACTGGGGCGTTGACCTCGGCGGCACATACGGCAACCCGATCGTCGCAGCGGCCGACGGAACCGTCATCAAGGTCGAAGAGCCGGTCGAAGGACAGAACACCGGTGGAACGAACTATGGAAACTACTGCGTGATCGACCATGGAAACGGCGTATCTACGACGTATGCGCACTGCAGAGATGTATATGTGCATGTCGGAGACCAGGTGAAAGCCGGGGAAACGATCGCCGAGTGCGGAAGTACCGGCGCATCGACCGGACCGCATCTGCATTTCGAGGTGCGCGTCGACGGTGAAAAAGTGGATCCGCTCCCGTATATTCAAGGATAAGATATGTCAGCATACGATTTTCTAGCAGAATATTATGATGCTTTTCAAAAAGATCTGGACCCCGGCAAGTGGGCGGATTTTGTGACCTGGATCGCGGAAAAATACGGACAGTACAAAGGCGACGGAGAAGGGGGAAGGCCTCTTCTTTGCGACCTTGGCTGCGGCACGGGACTTGTCACCTGCGCTCTGGCGGACAGAGGCTTTGACACGGTAGGCGTCGATAACTCCCCGGAAATGCTGGACTGCGCCAGGGAACACGCGCGAAGTGAGGGGAAGAACATCCTTTGGATCCTTCAGGATATGACGGCGCTCGACCTATATGGATCGATGGATATTTTCGTGTCGCTTCTGGATACGGTCAACCATATCACGGATAGGAAAGGGCTGAAGGATCTTTTTGACTCCTTCCACTATTTCCTAAATCCCGGAGGACTCTTCATCTTCGACGTCGCGACGCACCGTCACTTCTCGGAGACACTGGGGAATGACTTCTTCTATCTGGTGGAGGATGATTTTGCAGTCCTTTGGGAAAACGACTACGATGAGAAGTCCTGTATCAACACGGCATCCCTTACCATGTTCGGGACAGAAGACGGGGAGAAGTACCGCCGCTGCGACGAAGATATCGTGGAGCGTTACTATTCCGACAGCGAGATCCGGAAACTGGCCGAAAGCTGCGGACTGGAAGTTGTGGGCGTGTTCGGCGACTTAAAGAAAAGAAAGCCCGGCGACAATGACGAGCGGGTATTTTACTGCATAAGAAGACCTCTGGGATCCGGTATTCCAGGTCTTAGTTCGGAAGGAAAGTGAGAAAAGAATATGAATGACTTTTATCTGGCACCGGGATCTCCGATGGATGACTCGGATTATATTGTGACGGCCACCGCGCTTTCCGGAAAGGTCCGCGCGCTTGCGATCCGTTCCACCAAGCTCGTGCAGGAAGCGCTTCGCATCCATAAGACCTCTCCTGTGGCGACGGCCGCCCTGGGAAGATTTCTGACGGGAACACTTTTCCTCGCCGATACGCTGAAGGGAGAAGGAGATTCCCTTACGGCCAACATCCGTTCGGACGGCCCCTTGCAGGGCATGACCGCAGTCGCGGATTCCCATGGAAATGTAAGAGGCTACTGTCTGGAACCAGTCGTGGAGACTACCTATCACCGCCCGGGCAAACTCAATGTCGGCGCGGCTGTGGGTTCCGGAAAACTGACTGTTGTTAAAGATTTCGGCCTCAAGGAGCCATATGTAGGTCAGGTGGAATTAGTCTCGGGAGAGATCGCAGAAGATTTTACTTACTATCTGGCTTCTTCAGAACAGACACCTTCGATCGTTTCCCTCGGCGTGGGGATCGATTCAGAAGGCGTGACCTGTGCCGGAGGCTTCATGGTGCAGCTCCTTCCCGGTGCGGATGAAGAGACGATCAGTTATCTCGAGAACCGCGTCAGCGGCGGATTCCCGGATGTGACTTTCCTTCTTACAGAGGGCATGAATCCCGAGAAGATCCTGGATATGTTCCTCGGGGATAAGGATATCTGTTTCCTCGACGGAAGAAAGGTCGCCTACAAGTGCAACTGCTCCAGAGAAAGAATGGAGAGAAATCTCATGGCGATCGGAAAGAAAGACTTAACGGAGCTTTCCGAGGATCCGAAAGGCATCGATCTGGAGTGTCATTTCTGCGACCAGAGATACCATTTTTCCCAGGAAGATGTAAAAGCACTCATTACCGAAGAGTGATCAGAAACGCCGAAACGGCCGACAGATCCGATGTTTTCTTCCTTCCCTCTATGATATAATGAGCGTGATCTATACATATTTGGGGATGCGTAAAGGAGGAGAACATGAGAAAACGTTTGCTTTCTTTCGCGGCAGGGGTGCTCTGTATATGTTGTCTGAGCTCTTCCCTGGCAGTGCCTTCCATGAAGGCGGGAAATTCCGGCATTAAGCTTCTGACGGCAGAGGCCGCGCTGGTTACGAAGCCGGGCACGGTGACCGGCGTCAAGGCGGTTCCTTCCGGCAAGAACAGAGTCAAACTGACATGGAAAGCTGTTTCGGGAGCCCAGGGTTATCTTATTTATGCGCAAAAGAGCAATAAATATGCCTATTGCGGCATGACTTCATCGGGGTCATCCACATCTTTTACCGATACAAAAGCACTGGACAGCGATTTCAACTATTACTGGGTCTTTGCCTATGTAAAAGATTCCGCCGGGAAGATGATCGCAGGTGCCTGCGAAAAGTATGTGTACGCCAAGGGCATCTGCCCGGCAGTTACGAACCTTAAGGCTTCTTCCACCACTTCCGGAGTCAAACTTTCCTGGACTAAAGTCGGTACTGCAGACGGGTATCTGATCTACGGCAAGACGGATTCCACATCTTACGGCTATAAGGCGATGACGTCCGGAAACACATGGACGGACGCTAAGGCGCCGACAGATAAATACAGCTATTACTGGGTATTCCCGTATCACAAGGATGCAGGCGGAAACATGATCATCGGCGGAACGGCTCCCTATGTCTATGCCAAAAAGACCGTTCTGTCGACCAAGACATATACGGTCGAAGACTTTTCCTTCCAGATCCCGTCGGAATGGTATGCGGAAGAGCGGGAATACGAAGGTTACCCCAGCTACTTTTTCGGAACGAATGGCGGTTACTTCAACGTGTATTGCCAGAGAACACTTCAGCGCGTAACGGCAGATAAATTCAACGATCTGATCGATGAGTATATCCGGGTGTTCTATCCTAGTAGCGATGGTTGGAAACTGATAACGATGATGACAGGGTCATATTCCTCCAGGCTTCTGTATGCAGATCTTCAGCTTGCTAACGATGAGGCGATCGTGAAGGGCCGTGTGATCATGGATCTCGATACCTGGCTGTTTTATGAGTTTGTCGGACGACTCGACCGCACGGCGGATGCAACAGCCAGATCGCTACTGAGCAAGAAGTTTGATGAGATCATCGGAAGCCTCAAATACGTGAGATGATCTGAGTGAAAACCAGGATAGGCTTCATGTGCCGTTTTCGGGCTTTTCCGGGAACGGCGCATATATTTTTCGCTTTTCTGCGGAATAAGCATGTAAATGTCGGGCATTTATAAGAGATTAGTCACTACAAAGAAGAGGGGGACCTATGGTATAATGTCCTTACTATTCCATTCTGAGTGATACCTAAAGGAGGGCTTCACATGAAAAAACGTTTACTTTCTTTCGCAGCAGGAATGCTCTGCATTTGTTGCATGAGTTCCTTCCTGGCAGAACCTGCCGTGGCGAAAAAGGCCAATGCGCAGCTTCTGACAACACAGGCAGCTTTAGTTACGAAACCGGGTACGGTTACGGGTCTGAAGGCAGCTCCGGCCGGCAAGAACAGAGTCAAATTGACATGGAGCGCAGTTTCCGGTGCTGAAGGTTATCTTGTTTACGGACAGAAGAGCGGCAAGTATGCCTATGTCGGCATGACATCTTCTGGATCGACAACTACTTTTACCGATACAAAGGCTCTCGATGGTGATTACAACTACTATTGGGTATTCGCTTATGTAAAGGATTCCGCAGGTAAGATGATCGCAGGTGCCTGCCAGAAGTATGTATATGCCAAGGGTATCTGCCCGGCAGTTACAAACCTCAAGGCATCTTCCACCAACAGCGGCGTAAAGCTCACATGGTCCAAGGTCGCCACAGCTGATGGTTACCTGATCTACGGTAAGACAGATTCTACTTCTTACGGTTACAAGGCTATGACCACCAACGCATACTGGACAGATACAAATGCTCCGACATACGAGTACAGCTATTACTGGGTATTCCCGTATCACAAGGATGCAAACGGCAAGATGATTTCCGGCGGTACAGCTTCTTATGTATATGGTAAGAAGACAGTTCCGGTTTATACCAGCTATAAGGTCGGTGATCTTTCCTTTAAGGTACTCACACAGTGGGGCATGGAAGAAGGCTACTTCAAAGGCTACAAGTCCTACTTCTTCTACGATGAATTCGCTTATCTTTCTACATCCTGCCAGAACATTACAACTGCTTCCAATGCAGCGAATGTGAAGTTCGATTCTCTCCTGGATCAGTACGTTAAGCTTTTCGAGTCCAATGGAACGATCACAGTAAAGACCAGAACGACAGGAACGAAAGGTGACCTGCGCTATTGCGATCTTGAAATCGCCATCGCTGATTGTGAATTCTATGTTTATGGTCGAGTATTCTTCGATACAAAGACAGGTAATTTCTATGAGTTCATCTCCTACATCTACCCGGAGGATGTATCTGCTTCCGATATCACCACTTATAAGAAGAGAGTCAACGCGGTTACCGCTAGTGTTACTAAGTAAGTAATCACTAAAAACCAAGATTGATTTAGTAGGGTTTATGTGGCGCCGTTTCCGATTTTTAGGAGACGGCGCCGCTTATATTTCGGCGTTTGCGGGATCAGGTGACCCGAAAACACGAAAAAATCGAGATTTTTCAAAAATAGGTATTGCAAACCCTAGACATGCGTTGTATAATTTCACCTGCGCGACTTTGTGCGCGCAAGCGTTGAAGCTTGAGATTGCCGCAGGATAAAGCGGGCTGTGCTTTAGAGAGCGGGTAACTTAGGCGGAGCAGTCGAAGGCAAGGATCTTCGGCGAAGAACCCGGATGTTACAGCGTGTGTTTTGAAGAACACATGCCCAGGCCCAAAGTGCCGCATAAGGTGGTAACTGGTCTCCTGGGTTTTATGATGGGATCAAAAGAAACGCTAAACAGGGTGAAGAAAAAACAACAGCAAAAGATTTGGAGGAAACAAACATGGCAACAAACCAAAAGATCAGAATTAAGCTTAAGGCTTATGATCACGAGCTCCTTGACCAGAGCGCAGCACGTATTGTTGAGACGGTCACCAGAACAGGCGCAAGCTTCTCCGGTCCGATCCCGCTCCCGACAGAAAAAGAGATCACCACGATCCTGCGTTCTCCTCATAAGTATAAGGATTCCCGTGAGCAGTTTGAACTTCGTACGCATAAGCGTCTTATCGACATCTTTGCGCCGAACCAGAAGACTGTTGATGCATTGATGAAGCTTGACATGCCTGCAGGCGTGAGCATTGAGCTCAAGGCCTAATGGCTTTTTCCGCGTTCTGCCGGACGTCCAAGCGGCGGGATATGCGGAGGTCATGTTCGCGGACTAAAACAAAACGCGAACCAATAACCTAAATAGGAGGAAAAAAGAAAATGACAAAGTTCGTACTTGGCAAAAAAGCCGGCATGACACAGCTCTTCGATGAGAGCGGTCTGGCAGTACCGGCAACCGTTATCGAATGCAACCCTATGTTTGTTATTCAGAATAAGACGGTAGAAAAAGACGGCTACAAGGCTGTGAAAGTCGCAACAGGCGACATTCGCGAGAAGCTTGTAAACAAGCCGGACAAGGGACAGTTCGCAAAGGCTGAAGTAAGCGTTAAGCGTACTATCCGTGAGTTTAAGACAGAAGAGGATTACAGCCTCGGTCAGGAGATCAAGGTCTCCGACATGCTCGCAGTTGGCGATCATGTTGACGTAAGCGGCGTATCCAAGGGTAAGGGTTACCAGGGTAACATCAAGCGTCACGGTCAGAAGGGTGGTCCGGATGGACACGGTTCTATGTACCACAGACGTGTAGGTTCCATGGGTGCTAACTCCACACCGGCTCGTGTTCTCCCGGGTAAGAAGATGCCTGGTCACATGGGCGCAGTAAACTGCACAGTACAGAATCTGACGGTCGTCAGCGTTGACGGCGAGAGAGGAATCCTCGTTCTTAAGGGCGCGGTTCCGGGTCCTAAGGGCGGCATCGTAACAATCACGTCGTCTGTAAAGGCTAAGTAATTCGACGACAAGGAGGAACTAAGAAATGGCTAAAATTGATATTTTGAATCTTAGTGGAGCCGTTGTCGGATCGATGGATCTTTCTGACGAGATCTTCGGCATCGAGCCGAACGCTGCAGCAATGCGTACAGTAGTACTCAACATTCTTGCAAACCGTCGTCAGGGCACACATTCCACAAAAACAAGAAGCGAAGTTCGCGGCGGCGGTAAGCGTCCTTATCGTCAGAAGGGTACAGGTCGTGCTCGTCACGGTTCTACCCGTTCTGCACAGTACGTTGGCGGCGGCATCATCTTTGGGCCTAAGCCGAGATCTTACAGCTACACCGTACCGAAGAAGATCAGACGTCTCGCTATGAAGTCTGCATTCTCTTCCAAGATGGCAGATAGCAAGATCTTCGTTGTCGATGCACTCGATTTCGATACCATGAAGACAAAGAACATGGTTGATTTCATGAAGGCGATCAAGGTTGATGATTCTGCTCTCGTCGTTCTCGGCGGAAAGAATGAGAACGTTGAGAAGGCTTCTAGAAATCTTCCGACAGTTAAGACAGCTTTCGTCAATACCATCAACGTATTCGATATCCTTAAGTACGATTCTTTCGTAATGACTAAGGAAGCTGCTGAGAAGATTATGGAGGTGTATGTATGAACAAGGCACCGCAGGACATTATCATTAAGCCGATCATCACAGAGAAGAGCTCTTATGATGCAGCAGTCGGCAAGTATGCTTTCCAGGTTGCAAAGACAGCAACTAAGACAGATGTAAGAAATGCTGTTGAGACTCTCTTCGGTGTTAAGGTCGTAGCTGTCAACACTGTCAACTATGATGGAAAGAAGAAGAGACAGCGCTACGTCGAGGGAACAACTCCTTCCTTTAAGAAGGCAGTAGTTACCATCGATATGGAAGCTAAGGACGTGTCTTATCTTGGCAAGGGCGGCAAGGCAACTAAGGCCGACAAGAAGTATAAGACAGCAATCGAAGAATTTGGAATCGGCCAGTGATCGGCCTGATGGAAAAGGAGTGAAGAGAGAATGGCAGTAAAGACTTTTAATCCAACTTCTCCTGCGAGACGTAACATGACTGTCTCTGACTTTTCTTCCCTGACGAAGAAAGAGCCCGAGAAGAGCCTGCTCGTAGCACGCAGTAAGTCAGGCGGACGTAATTCTTATGGACGTATCACAGTTCGTCACATCGGTGGCGGCAACCGTCGTAAGATCCGTGTCATTGACTGGAAGAGAACAAAGGACGGTATTCCGGCAACAGTAGTTGCGCTGGAGTACGATCCGAACCGTACAGCATTTATCGCACTTATCCAGTATCTGGATGGTGCAAAGTCCTACATCCTGGCTCCCCAGGGACTTAAGGTAGGCGACAAGGTAGTTTCCGGAGCAGATGCAGATATCGTGGCAGGCAACGCTCTCCCGATCGCAAATATCCCGGTTGGTACCATGATCCACAACATCGAGCTCAAGCCTGGTAAGGGTGCTCAGATGGTTCGTACAGCTGGTGCCGGCGCTCAGCTGATGGCTAAAGAGGGCGATTTCGCTCAGGTACGTCTCCCGTCCGGTGAGGTTCGTATGGTATCCATCAAGTGCAGAGCAACCGTTGGTGTTATCGGCAACAACGAGCATGAGAACGTTTCTATCGGCAAGGCCGGACGTCATCGTCACATGGGTGTAAGACCTGCAGTACGTGGTGTCGTCATGAACCCGAACGATCACCCGCACGGTGGTGGTGAAGGTAAGTCCCCGATCGGTCTTCCGGGTCCTGTTACACCTTGGGGTGTTCCGACTCTTGGTAAGAAGACAAGAAACAAGAAGAAGCAGTCTAACAAGTACATTGTTAAGGGTAGAAAGTAAGCGAAGGGAGGAACCAAAATGAGTAGATCAACCAAAAAGGGTTATTTTGTACAAGATGCCCTGATGAAGAAAATCAATGCTATGAACGCAGCGAATGAGAAAAAGGTTGTACAGACTTGGTCTCGCGCTTCGACGATCTATCCTGAAATGGTCGGACACACGATCGCTGTTTATGACGGCAGAAGACACGTTCCGGTATATGTGGTCGAGGAAATGATCGGTCATAAGCTGGGCGAGTTCGCTCCGACAAGAACATACAGAGGCCATGCCGGTGAGAAATCATCCGGTGGTAAGTAATCGTAAGCTGTGAAGGGAGGAAAAAATAGTGGAAAAAGTTAAGTTGACTAAAGACTATATCGAATCGAATCGCGATGAAATCCTCGAAGCTTACGGTAAGCAGCAGAAGAAGAACGCGAAGAAGCCGGTTCTTACTAAGAAGCAGAAGAAGCTTCTCGGTATCGGCAAAGATCAGGGTAAGGCAGTTGCTAAGTACATCCGCATCACACCCCGTAAGGTCAAGGTCGTTGCTGACCTGATCAAGGGCAAGGATCTCGATGAAGCTTATGCGATCCTGGACTACACCCCGAAGGCAGCATCTCCGGTGCTCAAGAAGGCAGTTAAGTCTGCTGAGGCAAACGCAGTAAACAACAACGGTCTGACAAGATCCAGTCTGTATGTTGCTGATGCTTACGCCGGCGCAGGCCCGATCCTGAAGCGTTTCATTCCGAGAGCAAGAGGATCTGCATCTAGAATCAACAAGAGAACAAGTCACGTTACTGTTGTTCTCAAAGAAAGAGTATAAGGAGGAATAAAGAATGGGCCAGAAGGTTAATCCCCATGGATTGCGTGTCGGTGTCATCAAAGAGTGGGACACACGTTGGTATGCCGACAAGAAGACATTCAGCGATTTCCTCGTTGAGGACAAGCAAATCCGTGATTTTGTAAAGAAAGAGTGCTTCGCTGCAGGCGTTTCGAACATCGAGATCGAGCGTAAGGGTGCAGACAAGACTTCCATCATTATCAACGCTGCTAAGCCGGGTATCATCATCGGCCGTCAGGGCGCTGGTATCGAGGATTTCAAGAAGAAGCTCACAAAGAAGTTCAAGAAGAATTTCTTCGTAGATGTTCGTGAGATCAAGAACGTAGATGCTAATGCTCAGCTCGTTGCTGAGTCCATCGCATCCCAGCTCGAGAGACGTGTTTCTTTCCGTCGTGCCATGAAGATGGCTATGTCCCGTACAATGAAGTCCGGCGCTAAGGGTATCAAGACATCCTGCTCCGGTCGTCTGGGCGGCGCCGAGATCGCACGTTCCGAGACATATCACGAGGGTACTATCCCGCTGCAGACACTGCGTGCTGACATCGACTATGGTTTTGCTGAGGCAAACACACAGTACGGCCGCATCGGTGTTAAGGTATGGATCTACCGCGGTGAGATCCTGACAGCGAAGAAGACTGTTAAAGTAGCGGAAGGAGGCGAGGCGTAATGTTACTTCCTAAGAGAGTAAAACATAGAAAGCAGCAGCGCGGCCGCCTGACAGGTAAAGCTACCAGAGGTAACTTCGTTGCTTACGGTGAGTACGGTATGTACTCCACAGAGCCTTGCTGGATCACATCTAACCAGATCGAGGCAGCACGTATCGCGATCAACCGTTACGTAAAAAGAGGCGGTAAGGTCTGGATCAAGATCTTCCCTGACAAGCCGATCACAAAGCATCCGGCCGAAGCTCGAATGGGTTCCGGTAAAGGATCCCCGGAGTACTGGGTAGCAGTAGTTAAGCCGGGCAGAGTTCTCTTTGAGATCGCAGGCGTATCCGAAGAAGTAGCTCGTGAGGCTATGCGTCTTGCCGGACATAAGCTCCCTTGCAAGACGAAGTTCATCAAGAAGGAAGAGGAGGTATCTTGAAATGACAGCTAAAGAATTACGTTCTAAGTCCGCTGAAGAACTTCAGCAGGAACTGGTTGCATTGAAGGATGAACTCTTCAAGCTTCGTTTCCAGCATGCGACCAACCAGCTCGAGAATCCGCAGCGTTTAGGTGCTGTAAAGCGTGATATCGCTCGCGTCAACACGATTCTCCGTGAGATCGAGCTTAAGGCTAATTAATGAAGGGAGAAAGTGCAATGAGCGATCGTAACCTCAGAAAAACTCGTGTCGGTATCGTAAGTTCCGATAAGATGGATAAGACAATCGTTGTATCGGTTGTTGAGCACGTAAAGCACCCGCTTTATGGCAAGATCATGAAGAGAACCTATAAGCTGAAGGCACATGACGAAGAGAACAAGTGCGGCATCGGCGATAAGGTTAAGGTAATGGAGACCCGCCCGCTTTCCCGTGATAAGCGTTGGAGACTGGTCGAGATTATTGAGAAGGCGAAGTAATACGTAAGGGAATTACGTAAAGGAGGAAATCAACATGATTCAAGTAGAATCCAGATTAAGATCTGCGGATAATACTGGCGCAAAAGAGCTCGCTTGCATCAAAGTGCTTGGCGGTTCCTGGCGTAAGTATGCGAATATCGGTGATGTCATCGTCTGCTCTGTTAAGACTGCTACTCCTGGTGGTGTGGTTAAGAAGGGCGATGTTGTCCGTGCAGTTGTTGTACGTACCAAGAAGGGCGTAAGAAGAGCTGACGGTTCTTACATCAAGTTCGACGAGAATGCTGCCGTTATCATTAAGGAAGACAAGAACCCGCGTGGAACCCGTATCTTTGGGCCTATCGCAAGAGAGCTTCGTGACAAGGATTACATGAAGATCCTGTCTCTCGCTCCGGAAGTTCTGTAAGGAGGATTGAGAATGGCTAGCAAGATTCACGTTAAAAAGGACGATAAAGTCGTTGTTATCTCCGGTAAGGACGCCGGATCCCAGGGGCAGGTCCTCAAGACCGAACCGAAGTCCGGTAGAGTTATCGTTTCCGGTGTAAACATGGTTAAGAAGCATCAGAAGGCTATGAGCCAGACGAAGCCGGCCGGCATCATCGAGAAGGAAGGTTCCATCGATGCATCTAACGTTATGCTGGTTTGCCCGAAGTGCGGCAAGGCTACCCGTGTTGGTAAGAGAGTAGCTGAGGATGGTTCCAAGTTCCGCGTTTGCAAGAAGTGCGGTGCGGACATCGACCAGATCAAGAAAGCAAAGGGGGAGTAATTAAATGTCTAGATTAAAGGACAAGTATGTAAATGAAGTTGCGCCTGCTTTGCAGGAAGAATTTAAGTATAAGTCATGCATGCAGATCCCGAAGATTGAGAAGATCGTTCTCAACATGGGTGTAGGCGAAGTCAAGGACAACCCGAAGGCTCTCGAGAATGCTATGCGTGACATGGGTATCATCTGCGGCCAGAAGCCGATCGCTACAGTAGCTACCAAGTCTGTTGCTGCTTTTAAGCTCAGAGAAGGTATGAAGATCGGTTGTAAGGTAACACTCCGTGGCGAGAATATGTACAACTTCCTCGATAAGCTGATCAGCATCTCCCTGCCGCGTGTACGTGACTTCCGTGGTATCAATCCGAACTCTTTCGATGGTCATGGTAACTATGCAATGGGTATCAAGGAGCAGCTCATGTTCCCTGAAATCGAATTCGATAAGATCGATAAGGTCCGTGGTATGGATATCATCATCGTAACAACGGCGAAGACAGACGAGGAAGCAAGATCTCTTCTCTCCCTCATCGGAATGCCGTTCAGAAAGTAATAGGAGGATATAAGTAATATGGCTAAGACTTCAATGAAACTCAAGGCTCAGCGTGCTCCGAAGTTTAAGGTACAGCAGCACAACCGTTGCAAGCTCTGCGGAAGACCGCACGCTTATATCCGTAAGTATGGTATCTGCCGTCTGTGCTTCCGTGACCTGGCTTACAAGGGCCAGATCCCGGGCGTTCGTAAGGCAAGCTGGTAACCGATAGCAAGATAAGGAGGAAAGATTTATGCAGATTACAGATGCAATTGCAGATATGCTGACAAGAATCCGTAATGCAGGCACAGCCGGTCATCCGACAGTTATGGTTCCTGCTTCCAACTTGAAGAAGGCTATCGCACAGATTTTAGTAGATGAAGGTTATATCGCTTCTTTTGAGACGATCGAAGATGATAAGCAGGGAATGATCAAGATCACACTGAAGTACGCTGCTAAGAAGCACGTTATCTCCGGTATCCAGAGAATTTCCAAGCCGGGTCTCCGTGTTTACGCGGACAAAGAGAACCTCCCGAAGGTACTCGGTGGTCTCGGTATCGCTATCATCTCTACGTCCAAGGGCGTTATGACTGATAAGGCAGCCAGAAAGCTCGGCGTTGGCGGCGAGGTTATGGCTTACGTTTGGTAATGGTAAACCATTAATAACTCTGAAATGGAACCTGAAAGGTTCCGCAATCTAAAGAGCAGGAGGAAGATTGTATGTCTAGAATTGGCAACATGCCTATCACGATCCCGGCAGGGCTCGAAGTGAAGCAGGATGGTCAGACCATTACTGTAAAAGGCAAGGACGCGACACTTTCACTGAATGTGCATCCGTCCATCATTGTAGAAGTAAACGACAATGTGATCACGGTTAAGAGACCGAACGATGAGAAGCAGGTTAAGGCTCTTCATGGTTTGACACGTTCTCTGATCAACAACATGGTCATCGGTTGTTCCGAAGGTTTCAAGAAGGAACTCGAGATCCAGGGTGTTGGTTACAAGGCCGCAAAGCAGGGTAAGAAGGTTGTGTTCAACCTCGGTTACTCCCACCCGATCG